>MWWF01000211.1_pt1 | contig 11519 bp, 8 predicted proteins | sample 1047351 | NCBI WGS metagenome assembly MWWF01 (sample SAMN06349970, study PRJNA376086) | soil metagenome | isolation source: MGM-3 sample Antarctic (ecotone) soil | place: Antarctica
AGTAAAGCGTTATTTTTGGCAATATTACATATGGCTAAATCAACTGCAGATACCCCAATGATGCTTCAGCATAATGCCATTAAGGCCAAGTATCCTGATGCCATTTTACTTTTTCGGGTAGGCGATTTTTATGAAACATTTGGCGCAGATGCAGTAATTGCTTCTAAAGTGCTGGGAATTACTTTAACCAAACGGAATAACAATTCTCCAACGGCATCGGAGCTTGCCGGATTTCCGCATCATGCGCTGGATACCTACCTGCACAAATTGGTAAAGGCGGGCTATCGGGTTGCTATTTGCGATCAGTTGGAAGATCCAAAATTGGTGAAAGGGATTGTAAAGCGTGGCGTAACAGAGCTAATAACCCCGGGTGTAGCTACCAATGATAAATTATTGGAACATAATCGTAATAATTTTTTATGCGGATTACATTTCAATGAAGAAAAATTAGGACTTGCTTTTTTAGATATTTCTACCGGCGAATTTTTTATTGCTGAAGGTGATAGGGAATATGCTGATAAATTACTACAAAGCTTTCAGCCAGCGGAAATTGTATTTCAGCGAAATCAACAAAAACATTTTAAAAATTATTTCGGAAGCAAATTTTATACCTACACATTGGATGAGTGGATTTTTGCAGAAGCTTATGCCAAAGAAAGTTTATTAAAACATTTTGGTACTCAGAGTTTGAAGGGTTTTGGTGTGGAAGATATGCCTACGGGTGTTGTGGCAGCAAGTGCCGTTTTGCATTACTTAAAAGATACAGAACATCCAAATCTGCAACACATCACATCTTTACAAAGGATCGATAAAGGTGAACATTTATGGATGGATAAGTTTACTATCAGGAATCTTGAACTTATTGGAGGAGCAGAAATAAATAATTCCTTACTTACAGTTTTAGATAATACTGTTTCGCCAATGGGCGCAAGATTGCTTAAACGTTGGCTTTTGTTGCCGCTAACCAATATCATTAAAATTAATGAGCGTTTAAATTTGGTGGAATTCTTAATAAAATCTGTTGATATAAGAAATAATATTTCTCAGTCCGTTAAAATATCAGGTGATGTTGAAAGGCTTGTTAGTAAAATATCTCTAAAAAAAATAAATCCCAGAGAAGTTTTACAAATTGCCAAAGGATTGCAGCAAGTGCAACTGATAAAAAAATTCTCCTCAAATTCTGACAATGAATATTTAAAAAGATTGGGAGATTCACTTAACCCCTGCCAATATATTACGGATAAAATTTTAAAAGAGATAATTGAAAATCCCCCTATAGCTACATCTAAAGGAAATGTAATTGCAATAGGTGTTGATGCAAAGCTGGATGATCTTAGAAATATCGCAAAAAACGGTAAAACTTATTTACTTCAATTGCAGAAAAACGAAAGTGAGGCAACAGGTATTTCTTCATTGCGGATAGGGTTCAATAATGTATTTGGCTATTACCTTGAAGTTACTAACCTGCATAAATCAAAAGTTCCCCCGGAATGGATTCGCAAACAAACACTTACCAGCGGAGAAAGATATATTACCCCTGAACTTAAAGAGTATGAAGAAAAAATTACTGGTGCTGAGGAAAAAATTGTCCAAATAGAGCATCAGATTTTTGAAAAACTTTTAATTGAACTGCAGGATTACATTGCTCCTATGCAAGTGAATGGGCATGTAATGGCAGTATTAGATTGCCTTAGCTGTTTTGCTACCAACGCCTTGCAATTCGGTTACAAAAAACCAGAGTTACATGATGGTGATGAATTAATACTAATAGAAAGCCGACATCCTGTTATAGAACGAAATTTGCCGCAAGGAGAAAACTATATTCCCAATGATATTTATTTAGATCAATCTAATTTACAGATCATAATTTTAACAGGGCCTAACATGAGTGGTAAAAGCGCCATCTTAAGGCAAACTGCTTTAATAACATTAATGGCGCACATGGGCAGTTTTGTTCCAGCAGATGAAGCAAAAATTCCTTTAACAGATAAAATTTTTACAAGGGTTGGTGCTAATGATAATCTTAGTAGTGGCGAAAGCACTTTTATGGTGGAAATGAATGAAACGGCCAGTATCATAAATAATCTTACCTCAAAAAGTTTGCTCCTTTTAGATGAAATTGGCCGGGGAACTTCAACTTATGATGGTATTTCCATTGCCTGGAGTATCGTGGAATTTTTACATTCTTCCCCTAATGCTCCTAAAACATTATTTGCTTCCCATTATCATGAGTTGAATGAGTTGGAAAACCAATTGCCACGAGTTAAAAATTTTCATGTAACAAATAAGGAGGCTGGTAACAAAATTATTTTTTTAAGAAAATTGGCTGAAGGTGGAAGTACACATAGCTTTGGAATTCACGTAGCAAAAATGGCAGGAATGCCGCCATCACTGATCAAGAGAGCTAACGAAATTTTAAAACAATTGGAAATCAAACATGTTGATGACCCCTCGACTGGTACACAGGGTGACAGCCTAAATACCGCAGTAAAAAAACTGTCAGCTCCCAAATTGCAGCTTAGTATTTTTGATGCCCATTCACAGGCATTTGAAGAGATCAGGAAAATTCTTGAAGCAGTTGATATCAATCGGCTTACTCCCGTGGAAGCTTTATTAAAATTGCAGGAAGTAAAAAACATGGTAAAGTAATATGGAAAAGCAAATGTATTACAGTGAATATCTTCAGCTTAATAAAATACTGGATGCACAGCATCCTGAAAGCTTTAAGATAAATCAACCTGCGCATGATGAAATGCTTTTTATAATTGTTCACCAGGCGTATGAGCTTTGGTTCAAGCAAATTCTTTTTGAACTGGAGTTTATTTGTAATGTTTTTAAAAAAGAAAAAATTGATGATAATTCTGAAGACCTGAATCTTGTAAGGCATAGGCTGCACCGGGTTGTTCGTATCCTTGATCTTTTAAATCAGCAAGTCAGTTTGATGGATACTATGACTCCTTTGGATTTTTTAGAATTCAGAAATCTACTTACACCTTCTTCGGGTTTTCAAAGCTTACAATTTAGGCTGGTAGAAGCGAAACTGGGTTTGGCGATGGAAACCCGTTATAATCAAGAGTACTATAAGCGTACAAGTGAAGGAGGATTCACGCAACCTGATTTTCAAAAAATTAATGAACTTGAAACAGAGGAATCGCTAATTCAGTTAATAAATAACTGGCTGGAAAGATTACCTTTTTTTGAAGATGAATTATGGAAAGTGTATGATAAATCAGAAGGTGAACATCACCCTTTTTGGAATAAGTATAGAAAAATTTATCAGGAAGGTTTAACGGAGAGAGAGGCATCCAATATAAATTACTTCGATTTTGTTTTTTTTGAAAACAAGAACGCTTTAAGCGATGAGCAGGCTGGATTGAATAATACAACGTTATCAGCAACTGCTATGCGCTCTGCGTTGTTTATTATGCTTTATAGAGATTTTCCGGTGTTTCAAACATCTTATCAAATATTGGATAGCCTTGTTGAAATTGATCATCAAATGGCGGGATGGAGGCATAAGCATTTGGTAATGGTTCGCAGAATGATAGGGATGAGAACGGGTACCGGTGGTACTTCAGGTTCAGGTTATCTTGAAGGGGCATTGGCCAAACACAATATTTTCAGAGATATTGAAAGCCTATCTACTTTCTTAATTGAAAGAAAGAAATTACCAAAATTACCTGACGCATTGATAAAGAAATTAAGTTATTCTTCTTAGTCAGTAATTTATTATGGAAGAGCAAAAAGATATAAGCTTAAATAAGTTCATTAGTGAAACGGGCTTTTGTTCAAGACGGGATGCAGATAAATTAATTGAAAGCGGAAGAGTTACAGTAAATGAAAAAGCACCCAAGTTAGGTAATCGAGTTAGTCATAAGGATATAATTAAGATCGATGGTAAACTCTTACAACCCAAAGAGCGCCCGATCTATATAGCCTTTCATAAACCCATTGGTGTTTCGAGCACAACTGATCTAAAAGATAAATACAATATCATTTCTTACATAAAGTATCCAAAAAGAATTTTTCCCATTGGCAGACTGGATAAGCCTTCTGAAGGATTGATCTTTTTAACCAATGACGGCGATATCGTAAATAAAATTTTGCGTGCAGGTAATAATCATGAAAAAGAATATATCGTAACCGTTGACAGACCAGTAACCCAGAACTTTATAAAGCGCATGGGTAACGGTATACAAATTTTAGATACAGTAACTCAAAAATGTTTTGTAAAGCAGGAAGGCAAATATATTTTCAAAATTATTTTAACGCAGGGATTAAACCGCCAGATAAGGAGGATGTGTGAGACATTAGGTTATCATGTTACCAAACTAATTCGTGTTAGGATAATGAACATTACTTTATCAAATATAGCAGTTGGTAAATGGAGATACTTAATTCCCGAAGAAATTGATTCCCTTAATAAACTTGTTGCACCTTCTATTAAAACAAGAGAAGGGTCGCGGTTATAAAATCAATAAGGATAACTCTTTCAAATTAAAAGCAGCACTCAAATCAATTCCATTAAAGTTTCTACCACGTAATTTATTTCTTCTTCAGTATTGTATTTACTAAAAGAGAATCTTACCGTTACTCTATCGGAATTATTATTTATAGCTCGTATAACATGACTGCCGGCATCTGCCCCGGAAGTACAGGCACTTCCACCACTTGCACAAATATTATGTATGTCAAGGTTAAACAGAAGCATTTCAGATCTTTCAGACTTAGGAAAACTTGCGCTCAATACTGTATATAAACTTTCGCCATCGAAATCTCCATTAAAAACAACAGTTGGAATATTTTTTTTAAGCTCATCCATCATATACTTCCGCAAATTTTTTATGGTAGCGCTGTCGGTTTCATAGTTGGCTGTTGCAAGTTCAAGTGCTTTTGCAAAACCAACAATGCCGTACAAATTTTCAGTGCCCGCCCTCATGTTGCGTTCCTGGCCGCCACCATGTACAAATGGTTTTATTTTAATCCTTTCATTCACATATAAAATCCCTACGCCTTTGGGGCCATGAAATTTATGTGCAGCTCCCGTGATGAAATCCACTGGTGTATTTTTCAAATCAAAAGGGAAGTGGCCAACTGTTTGTACAGTATCTGAATGAAAAATAGCATTGTATTTTTTACAAAGTATTCCAACAGCATTAATGTCTAAGATATTTCCAATCTCATTATTCGCATGCATTAAACTTACCAAACATTTTTCCTTGCTTTCTTTTAGCAGATTTTCTAAATCTCTTAAATCGATATGACCGTTGGGTAAAAGCTTTACATAGCATATTTCTGCCTGATTTAGTTGATTTAGGTTGTCAACCGTATGCAAAGTTGCATGATGTTCTATTTGTGAACTAATGATACGCTTACACCCCAAATCTTTTATTGCAGCATTAATAGCGGTGTTGCTGCTTTCAGTTCCGCCACTGGTAAAAAATATTTCTGCCGGATGTGCATTTAAAACTTTTGCAACGGATTTTCTTGCATTCTCAATTGCCATACGTGTTTCTCTGCCATAAGAATAAATTGAAGAAGGGTTGCCATACTTTTCAGTAAGGTAAGGCATCATGGCATCCAGCACTTGTGAGTCAAGCGAAGTTGTAGCAGCGTTATCAAAATAAATTCTTTGGGTCATGAATAAAAAGTCATTGGTCATTTGTCAATGGGTCAATGGCTAGTGATTATATAATGTCTAATGACTCATTGACTTAATAACTCGAATTAAATCACCTCGCTAATATCTTTCATCAATTTGCGGGCAATATTTTGTGCCGTTGTTTCAAAATTACTTTCTGAATAGATCCGTATGATGGGTTCTGTATTGCTGGTTCTCAGGTGTACCCAGTCATTATCAAATTCTATTTTCAATCCATCTTCCGTGTTGATTGGATTGTTTTTATATTTTTCTTTTATTCTTTTAAAAATTTCTTTTACATCAACATTTTTTTCTAACGCAATTTTATTTTTCGAAATAAAATAATCAGGATAAGAGCCTCTCAGTTGTTTAATGCTCTTTTTAGAATGTGCAAGATGAGTAAGAAATAATCCAATTCCGATCAAGGCATCTCTTCCATAATGGAAATCCGGAACAATAATTCCTCCGTTTCCTTCACCACCTATCACTGCATTTACAGCTTTCATTTTTGTAACCACATTGACTTCCCCAACGGCAGAAGGAAAATATTCACCACCATGTTTTTTCGTAATATCCTTGAGTGCTTTTGTAGAAGACATATTGCTAACCGCATTTCCCTTTCTTTTGCTGAGTACATAATCTGCTACTGCCACCAAAGTATATTCTTCTCCAAACATGCTTCCGTCTTCACATACAAAACAAACCCGGTCTACATCCGGGTCAACAGCGATGCCCAAATGAGCTTCATTTTTTTGTACCGAGGCACTTAATCCTGATAGATGCTCAGGTAATGGTTCGGGATTATGAGCAAAGTTGCCCGTAAGCTCCTCATTTAAAATAATAACTTCCTTAACTCCCAAAGCTCTCAATAGTGCAGGAATAAAAGTGGCCCCTGTACTGTTAATGCCATCAATCACTATTTTAAACTTAGCTCTTTTTATAGCAGCGATATCTACCAGTTCATAATTCACCACCGCATCAATGTGCTTTTGCATATAAGAATCATCCCTGTGGTATGTGCCTAATTTATCAACGGCAACAAAATCAAATTTCTCTTTTTCAGCTAATTCTAAAACGGCTAAACCTTCTTCAGCATTTATAAATTCGCCATTGCTATTTAAAAGTTTAAGTGCATTCCATTCTTTGCTATTATGGCTTGCCGTGATTATGATACCACCGGCAGCATCTTCATTTTTTACAGCAATTTCAACAGTGGGCGTAGTACTCAATTCTAGATCCAATACATTAAAACCTAAAGCTGTCAAAGTACTTGTCACTAGCATGTTAACGAGTTTCCCGCTAATTCGTCCATCCCTGCCAATAACTATTTTTTTATTGCTGTTATTTTGGGAAATCCAGGTGCCATAAGCAGCTGTAAATTTTACAATGTCTAAAGGTGTAAGGTTATCGCCCGGTTTTCCTCCAATTGTTCCGCGTATGCCGGATATACTTTTTATCAGTGCCACTTTTTTCCTGGTGTTTTTTAGCATGCAAATGTAGCTAAAAAATAGCCGATGGCAGTGTTGGTTTTTGATTCATTAATTTGCAGAATTATTCTATAAAAATGGCAACAACAGTGTGGTTTAAAGATTGGTTTAATTCTCCTTATTATCATCAGCTCTATTTTAAACGCGACGAAGCTGAGGCTGCTGCCTTTATCAATAAGCTGATGGAACATCTTAAGCCGGAAAACGGCGCAGAAATGATGGATGTAGCCTGCGGAAAAGGAAGGCATTCCATTCAGTTAGCTGAAAAAGGATTTAAAGTAACAGGTATTGATCTTTCAGAAGACAGTATTCGGGAGGCCAAGGAAGATGAATCAGAAAACCTGGAATTCTTTGTGCATGACATGCGCCTGCCTTTCCGAATAAATTATTTTGATTATGCATTTAATTTTTTTACCAGCTTTGGATATTTTAAAACCAGAAGAGAACATGACAATGCTATACGCACCATTGCACAATCGTTAAAACCGAATGGTGTATTTGTAATGGATTACCTAAACGTACATTATGCTGAAGACCATTTGGTGCATAAAAGTGAAAAGGAAATTGATGAAGTAAATTATTTTATTACCAAATGGTTTGATGAAGATCATTTTTATAAAAAAATTGTTGTTGAGGATGAAAACCTGGAAGAGCCATTGGAATACACAGAAAAAGTGGCCAAATTTACCTTAGGTGATTTTACCGAAATATTTGCCTATCAGGGTTTGCAGATACAGGAAGTTTTTGGTGATTATAGTTTTGATGATTACGATTTAAAAAAATCTCCAAGGATGATAATGATAGCGAGGAAGTTGGTCAAGTGAAGGCGTTCGCTACTTCAAATCCTTCAATCTAACTAAATTCAGGTTTTTTTCAGATGTAGATAACAATAGATCAATATCTCTTTCAATTATCTGAAGTCCAACTTTTGTTCGAAGATTAATTTCATATGTAGGTTTAGCAGTCAAAATTGTGTCCTGAAGCCAAGCAATGTTTTTAAAGTCCCAGGTTGTTGTATCAATACCGTTAATGTCACTGTGTTGTTGAATGAATATAGCTTTCCCAAAGCGGCCATCTGTCCAAACAAGATGCCTTACCAAAAATGAATCAAATGCATCTGGGTTATATTTCTGAACCTTACACCAAACAGTAGAAATTTTTGCGTTATGCTTATTTGCAAATTCCTGCAAATTTACTTTGATGCCTTGAAACCTAAAAGCAAGCAGATCATCATTTTCGAATGGTGCTTTATAACCCAAGTTCCCACAAGAAAAAATAAATATTACTAGGATGATGTTTATCACTTTTCGCATAAGGAAAGCAACAGATGCCGCTAACTCATAAATATAAGACGTATTAATAAAATCATCAAATTTCTACAACCTTAATTTTCATACACTTAGCAGTAATCTGGGACGATCAGGGCAAAAGCAGACGGTCTCATTTTGTCGATTCTCCCTTCGTCTTTTTATTATTCACCAACATCCATTTTGCGGTTTCGTAAATAGCAGAAGTTAATGACGATAATGAACGTTTAACTGAATCTTTTTGTGCTGGACTTAGATTTAACTTGTTTGTTTTTACAGAAACCAACTCTTCTTTATTTATCCTTATATTTTTAATAAAATAATAATCATCTGTCACCATCCCAATATTCCCTTCATCATGATGAATGATAAACGCAGCATTGTTTTTATTTTTTGTGTTGAGCAGATCCCTGCCAAGGGTTGTATTTAAATATGGCTGATGTATCATGCCCGCAACTGTAGGCAGTATATCAATTTGAGAAACTACTTCACTTCGTTTTTTGGGAGATAATAATGAAGGCGCATAAAACAATAATGGCACATGCTCATCACTTAAACGGTTTGCTGTCCATGCAGCGGGATACATTTCTGCAGCATTTCCCTCCAGGCCATGGTCACCGGTAAAAATAAAAATTGTATTGTTGAAATAAGATTGTTTTTTGGCTTCCTCAATAAAATTTTTAAAGCAATAATCTGAATAGCAAAAAGCATGAAATTCTTCTAAAGATTCAAACCCATATTTGTATAAGGTGTCAGTAGGTAATATTCTTTTTTCAAAATCTTTATCCTCTTCAGGGATAGTGTATGGGCGGTGATTATCTGCAGTTTGAATAATGGCAAAAAAAGGTTTCTGCTGTTGTTTGAAAACATTGTTGGCTTCCAAAAAAAGATTTTTATCACTGATGCCCCAAACATTTAACTGCGGGGTTTTATAAGAACCATCCTGGTAAATTTTAATGCCATTTATATTTTTCAACAATCCTTCAAAATTGTTAAACTCACTGCTGCCGCCAAGAAAATAAAATTTATTATAATCCTCAAAACTATTTACGATAACATTTTGATCAATGGCTTCAGGATTACGACTGGAGAATTTAGATAATTGTACATCAGGAATGCCGGTAAGTATGGCGAATACACCACGTGCAGTGCCAAAGGTTGCGCTGAAACATCTGTCAAAAAAAATTCCGTTTTGACACAGCTCCTTAAAGTAGGGTGTGGTATTTAACGGGTTGCCGGCCATGCTGCTTTTATACATACTGAAACTCTCCCCAATTACCAACACTATATTGGGCCTGCTTTCTAAAGACTTGCTCCCAGGTTCAAGTATCCGTTCATAATTAGCAGAGGTTCTATTCACTGAATCCAATTGCAAGAAATCAGCAATTAACGGAAAATATTGTTTTGCCTTTGCTTCATCAAACGAAGGGCTTCTAAACCGGAGTGTCGTAAAAAAATTCTGCAACGGATTTAATGCTGCATACGATTTAAAGTTATCGTTAAAGGCAAATGCATCTTTCCATTTTAAAGGAGTAAAAGAGAATAAACCAAACAAAGACCATCCCAGGAAAATAATCGCCAAAGCATGCCATCTTCTTTTATAAACTATATCTTCCTGCGTATTTTTTTTCATTACAAGCACATGCGTTCTTTTAAAAAGAGCCGATAACATTACAACTGCCAATGCCAATGCCAATAATATCCAAACCATTGGGTAACTCTGCCATAGCATTTTAAAAGAGATAATGGGATCTTCTGCAAAATTTAAAGCGCTTGCATTTATTCTTGTATGATTATAACTGAAGTTTCCAAAATCGGCTCCAAAAAAAAACAAAGCAACCAAGGTTGTAAATGCGAGGTAGTATGACCACCAGCGTTTATTTTTTTCAGAATAAAAGGGTGAAAATTTTACATTAACCGATAATAAAGCAATAGGCAAAAGAATAACCGCTATCCATTTCGCATCGTACAAAAAGCCTAGCCAAAATGAGGGTAAGATGGAATTTAGCGGAGTGTTTAATGGACGAAAAAGAAAAACCGTTGCTACTCTAAACAAGGTAAAAATAATAAGATATATAAACCATAATCTTACTATCCACTGAATGGTGACGGGTATAGTTTTAGGAATTTTTATGTACTTGAGCATTATAAATCCCGCCCTTTGGTATTTAGCACAATAAATTATTTATTCAGATGTAAAACAAAAATAGGTCAAGTTGGTTTACTACTCCCTATATCTGCAAGAACAGAAATCAATTTCGGAAAATTAAAGATATACCCGGGTAAAAATTAATGATTATTTTATTTAAATATATTTACAAAAACTTCAAGATGAACCTCTGGCTGGATGCTGATAGAAAAATTTTTCATTTTATAAATGGTACTCTTTCAACACACTGGCTAAATGATGTAATGATTTTTGTAAGGGATGATAAAACGTGGATACCTGTTTATATTATTTTGTTGGTCTTCTTTATCCGGAGAACTAAACCATTCTTTATAAAAATTATCATATTAACGATATTTACTTTCATAATTACTGATTTTATCAGTTATGCAGTACTTAAGCCTTTTATTGGCAGAGTAAGACCTTGTTATGATACTTCACTAAATTTTAGTGTGAATCATCTTATTAGCTGCGGAGGAAGATTTTCAATGCCTTCAAATCATGCTTCCAATCATTTTGGTCTATCTACGTTTTTGTTTCTTGTAATAAAAAATACCACGGGTAAAAGATGGTATTGGTTATGGCTTTGGGCACTTTTAATAGGGTTTGCTCAGGTATATGTTGGCGTGCATTTTCCGGGTGATATTATTGCAGGAGCCTTGTTTGGAATATTAACGGGATCTTTTTCTTATTTTATTTTTACCATTTGGGTAACTAAAATAAAAAGGGAGAAAAAAATGCAGATTTAGGTGTTGTACGCTTACTTATATAGTTCATTTAAAAAGCTTTTAAACTTAAACTGCAGGTTTACGTTTACTTCTCTTCAATTTTTTTTATTTTGCACCTCATATCGGTTTGTGCTGTATTGAAATGCACATCAGCTTTCAGGGCAGCCGTTATCATTTTGCAAAATGTTA
>MWWF01000212.1_pt1 | contig 11517 bp, 17 predicted proteins | sample 1047351 | NCBI WGS metagenome assembly MWWF01 (sample SAMN06349970, study PRJNA376086) | soil metagenome | isolation source: MGM-3 sample Antarctic (ecotone) soil | place: Antarctica
TAGGAACGCTGGCAGGTTCACTTGGCGAGGTGTACGAGGTTCTGGCTGTGATCCAACATGGTGAGGAGTGAGGCGAGAGAGGTGCGGGGGTGAGAGAGTTGGCTGGCGGCGTCGAAGCCGTTTATTCGGGATCGAGAAAGCGGTGCGGATCGTAAGTTGGCTCGAGGCCCTGCTCGATGCGCTCGGCGTCGCCTTGCGCGAAGGCCGCGCTCCGATGGAGCGACCAGTACTCGTGCTCGCGCGTGTCACGGCGGCGCACCGCCTGCGCGCTCGCCTCAATCGCTTCCTTCAACTCGCGCTCGGCGGCGGCGAGGCGCGCGGCGCTCGTCTCGGCGTCGGCGACGCTCGTGTCCCATTCGGCTTTGGCGCTCTTCGCTTCGTCGAACATCGCCGTAGCCTGCACACGCAGCGCACGCGCCTGTGCGCCGCGCACGAGAAACGGCAACGCGATCTTGCGCTGCAACAGACGGTCGCGCTCCTGCAAGAGCGCCATCACTTGCGCTTCTTCGGTGGCACGGTTGGCTTCGACTTCGACGGCTTTGATCTCGTCGTCGATGCGCGGCAGTTCGCGCGCGAGATCAAGCGCGACGCGACGCGGGTCGGCGGCGACGGCCATCACGCGCGCCTCCTGCTTCGAGGTGTCGGGCGTGTCGTTAGTGAGGGTCATCGTTCGTATCCTTCGGTGGAAAAAGTCAGTGGTGGGAGTTGAGCGTCAAGGTCAGTCAGCCACAAGGTCAGTCAGCCACGGTTCCGCCGGCTTTGACGTGAGCCATCTGGTCGAGCGGAGAGAGCCTAGCGAAGTCGGCCCGGCGTATCTGATTCGCACCGAGCGGCGCGCTGGCTTTGGTCGCCGGCGGATCGTCGGCGACCTTGCCGCCGCGCCTGACGTGCGCCATTTGCTGCTCAGGCGAGAGTGCGCCGAACGTCCGGCGGGAGATCGTTTGCTCAGGCTTCGGCAAGATGCCGTCGGCGGTTAGCGCCTCGTGCTCGCGCGCGCTGCGCTGCTCGACAGTCTCTTCGTCTTCGTTTGACTCGAGCGCGGCGAGCGTTGCCTTCAGTTGCTCGACGGCGACGCTCGCGCCGGGCAGCGCCTGCGCATCGAGCAGCAGCCGTTTTGTTTTGTCGATAAGTTCGGCGCGGCGGCGCAAGTCGTTCGCGTCAGGGGCGTCAGGATTGAAAGTGGTGGAACTCATAAGTTTTCTTGGGTGTGGTCGAGGAGGGAGGGAAAGCAGGCGCGAGCGGCAGGGGCGACCTTGAAACGTCCCTGCCGCCGGAACACGCCACACATAGAGGGGGTGGCAAAACCCGAGCTCTACATAGACACGGGTCAGGGGGATTTATTTTGAGTTGCGCATTCAGGCCGCGTCCGCGAGACGGTAGAGGCTTGTGGGGCGGCCGCGTCCGCGATCATCGCCGCGCTCCTGGACGCGGCTCGAAACGAGCGGCGGCGTGGCTTGTTCGAGTTCTTTAAGCACCGCTCTCACCGTCGCGTCGGGGAGCCGTGTTTCTTCGACCGCTTCTTCCACACTCAAGCCATCGCAATGTTGCCACTCGCCAAGTACGCGCAGCACGTCGGCGCGGTCGGAGTCGCGGGTGCGGTTGGCGAGGAACAGCAAACGGTCGATCAGGACTTGCAGCTCGTCGGCGCTCTCCGGGAAATCACACTGGAGCTCCGTTTCCTTGGCGACGAGCAACCGCAAACGACGCCGAGTGCGGGCGCTTATCACGTCGCGCTTGCTGCCCTCGGCTTTGGTGGTGGTGGCGGCGGCGCTCATAAATCAGTCAACAACAAGCGGAGCAGTTCCCTCAGCCGTCTGCCCCGCTTGTTGTTTCCCCTCGATGACCTGCTTGACTGCCGACCGGGTGAGCACCGAGTTTTCAGCCACGTTCAACCGTTCGGCTCACACTTACAATCTCCAGACTACCGAATACCTGAGCCACCCTCAGCACCTCCGGGTGTGTGGCTGCGCGCTCCCACAGCGCCGCTTCTCTGCTCAGTTGAGCCTCAGCCCGGCTGTACGTCACACGCGCCAGATGTGGCCCTGGCAGCCTCAGCGCGCGTTGGGACATGGCATCGGGCGTGTCGGGGCTGCTCATGCGCCGGAGGCGGGCGCGCAAGGCTTCGCGGATGTAAATGTCACCGACGAGTAACGCGGCAAACTGCGCGGCCTCTAAGTGGCCACCGTGCCCCAGAAACCACGCGGCCTCGGCACGCGTCACATCATCTGCCGTCTCCGAGAAAGCGGCGAGGCGAGCGCGCAGATTATCAGCCCCGCGTACTTCTAAAATCTCGCCCCAATCCTTCGCTCCCTTCGAGCGTAAGCGAAACATACGCGCACCGCGAGCTTCAAGCTCGCAGGTCAGACGTGACGCCGCCTCATCGCCGGCGGCGTCTGCGTCCGTCGCCAAGAGCACCGGGCGGAAGGCGAGCGCTGCCGGCAGCCACGTCGGGGCAGATGTGCCAATGAGCGCGACTGAAGCCACGCCGCACACCCATAGCGCGAGCGCGTCAAACTGGCCCTCGCAGATTGCCACCACCGGTGCAGAGAAAGCGCCCGGCGTCGCGTACACGCCCAAGCTCTTAGGCCCGGCGGTTTGCGTCTTGGGGTTTGCGTGGCCGTCCGTGAATCTGCCGCTCACAGCTACGAGAGCGCCTGACCTGTCGAGCACGGGAAAGAGCACCGCTGGTCGCCCATACCAACTTTTCGCAAACCGCACTCCCGCCGCGGAAGCCGCGCTCGGCGTAACGGCGCGGCTTTCGACGTAGGCCGCGCCAGGCGTTCCCTCGAGGGGCATCGATGCTTCCCACGTCGTGCGCCAATCTGACGCATCCGCCGCAGCTCGCTTCAACGGATCGCCGTCGCGCGGCGGAATGGCGAACGCGCGCGCGACCGCCACCTGAGAGCGCGCCGCGCGGCTCTGTGCAGCGCCACCGCTCCAGTTGTCGGTGAGCAGTCCACGCGCGCCGCAGCGGTGGCACATCCAAGCGCCAGTCTTGAGGCTCACGGCTAGGCTGCGATGCGCCGTGTCTCTGGGTTTGCCGTCGCCGCAGAGGTGACAGAGAAAGCGCCGCTCGTGCGCGCCGTGCGGCGCGCGTGGGTCACTCGCTTCTAAATCGGATAGCGATAGTGGGGCGCTCACCTGTCCTCCCTAAACTCCTGTAGGCGACCGCAGAAGCGCAGCGGGAACGTGACGCCGGCGAGGCCATGCCGGTTCTTATGAATTGAGAGGGTGATGCCTGTCTCGCCGTTCGTGTCAGGCCGCGTGTCCTTATCCGGCGAAAGGTCGATGACCGTCTCGGCCATGTACTCGAGATCACCGCTTCCCTTCCCGGCGTGCATCCCGCCGTCTTTCTGCCCGGCCCGGTTGCGGTGTGAGATAGCAAGGATCGGGCACGCCAGTTCAGCGCCGAGAAGTGCTGCCGCATTTAGTCCGGCATTGATGAGATCATAGTCAGAGGCCGCGACGAGTTCACCACCGGCGCTACGGGCGGAGCGCGCCCAGACTTGGATTGAGTCTATGACCACGAACACATGAAGCGCGCCCGCGCGCTCGCGCAAGGATTCAGCCACGTCCCGAATCGCTGCTGGAGAAGCATAGCCGCGTGTGCCGTCCATGATCGCGAAGTGCGGCAAGTTCTCCACCGCGCGCCCGGCCAGCCGACCGGCTTCTTGGCTCCCGAGTTCCCCGCTCTTGAGCTTGCCCAAAAACGTGCCCGTCTCGCGTGCGATGAGACGGCGAAAAAGTTCGAGCATCGGCATCTCCGCTGAGACGAACAGCGCCGGGAAGAAACACGACGCCGCCGACTGGAGGGCGAAGGCCGTCTTGCCCGCGCCCGGCGCGGCCTGAAGGATATGAACACCGGGCGCGAGGTAGCCGCCGAGCGCCTCATCCAACTCGCGCAGCCGCGTGACGGGGCCGCGCGGCATCCCTGACTCACGGGCGCGCCGAGCCGCCTCAGTGTCGGCAATCAAAGCCGTAACCAGATCACTCAGGAGAGTGACGCGTGGGGCGGTCATGTCGCTCATCAAGTCATCGCCTTTCTTGCGGCACGGGTGGCCGCGGAGAATGACCCGGATTGTCTCATAGGCCGCGTGCGGCGTTAGCTCAGCACGCGAGCCTTATAGCTATTAAAGCTATTAACAAAATTCCCGAATTGAGGATGGGGCTTAAAACCTTAGTGCGCAGAAGTTTGCAGGAGGGTCAAAAAAAAGTTATCACCCGATGAGGGGGGCATTACCACCCGATGAGGGGGGCATTACCACCCGATGAGGGGGGCAAAGTGGTTGCCCCCCTCATCGGGTGATAGGTTCAGGATGTGCCGCTCGGCATGGCGCGAGTAGCCCGACGACTGATTGCGCGCTCGCGCTTCTCGCCTAATTCAACCGCCCGTCGCTCCATCTCGTCGGGCCAGTCGATGAGTACGCTCTCGCTCAGCCAGGCTTTCGCCCACTGCGTTTTTTCCGATAGCCCCGCGAGGGTCTCGGGTGCGCTCAGATCATCTGCGTCAAACAGATCAGCCGGTCTGGTTACTTGCCACGCCCGAATGATGCCGACTTCCCGGATACGATCAAGAGCGTGCGTCAACTTGTCGCGCATCCGGCCTGGCCTGTGTTGACCGTCCACACGCCACAGACCGGTTTTCTCGAGCAAGAGGCGGACGCCGACGCTGGTACGCCGGTAGCCGTTCATGCGCGCGAGAATGGCGATGTAGCCCCCAACCATCACGGCCCACTTGTCCTCATTCTCAGTGCTGAGTTTCAACAATCCCTCTCCAATGAGAGCCACGTTTCGGTTGTAGTCACGCCACGCTGGGTTGGCAAAGAAAGGGCCGGGTGCGTAGCTGAAACCAACCGGCTCCCACAGAGCGCGCGCACTGTCCACGCGGTTCGCCCCGAACAGATCGGCGTAGCCGTCCCTTTCTTCCGCCACAATGCCGCGCGTCCACAGCGGGCCGCGCAGTTGTATTGTCTTGCCCTGTCGCTGAAACTCCATCACGAGTTCGAGCGAGGTGAGCAGTTCGAGCACCTCCATCGCTGCCTGCTTACTCGCGCGTGTGTGTGCGCGTTTCTTTTTCCTGAAGCCCAGATCGTCGCAGAAGTGAGGGACGGAGATAGTGATGAACTTGTTAGGCTCCGCGTCTGTCTGCGCGAAGGCCCGCGCCCAGAGCGCGTACTGAGCCTTGACGGCCAGCGCACCGCGCTCACGTAGCATCTGCCAAACTGTCTCTCCTGGGTCTTTCGTGAAACCTACTAGCCCGCGTAACGCATCGGTTCTGGACTCGAACAGGTATACCGCCCAGAACTTTTTGACTCCCCGTAGGCCCTGCGTCTCCATGTCTGACAGCTCGGCCCCGATATCCGCCGCCTTCTGCATCGCGCCCGGCATGAAAGCCTCTATCGTGGCCTTGTTCACCCGGTCTGAGGCCGAGAGAAAGAAGCCGTCTTTCGTTAGAGGTTCGGCTGCCAGACCCTTACGCCGTGCAGGCTGGTTCTCTTTCATCTGCGAGGTTGAGCGCAGATTGATTCTGTTTTCGATTTCGGCGACGAGGCGCAATATCAAAGCGATTGAAGGTAAGTCCGGGTCTGATTTATCCCATGCCGGCGGGGGCGGCTTATCTGAAACAGCGGCCTCCCAGTCAGTCCCGATCTTGGAGATGGCCTCTGTGACCGTCGCGTATGAATCGGACTCTGAAATCCCCAACTCCGGCAGCGCGGCTTTGGCGAGGGCTATAAGAGTGGTTTTAGTAAAGCGGTCATACGCGCTGACAATATCTCCGACTTCGACCGCTTCTAGCGCAGCGGTTCTTTCCCGAAAATCGTCAGGCCAAGCCAACTGACAGGCCGCGCGCTCGACATCGCTCAATGAATTCCAGAACGACGGTTCAATCATGTCCGGTCCCGGCAGTTGCACAGGGCTACCCGCATGCGGCGGCCCGGGCAGCACCGCGTAAAACAGGATGCGCGGCGCGTCGTGATGCTTATACCGAGGCGTCACGATTGCTTTGACCTTCTCGTGCAACGGCGAGAGGCGCTCAGCCACAACGCGCACATCGAGCACGTGCGTTAGGAAACCGCCGTCCGGATTATCTTCGACGAGAAAGCGCAACTCCGGCAGTTCCCCTGTGATCTCGGAAGTGAATTCGAGGGGATGACCCTCTCTTTCCTCGCTCATAGCTTTCTCACATAGGTTTCCAGATCGTCGCGCTTAATCGTGAACCCACGCCGGCCCGCGATCACTTGCGCCGGCAACTTCCCTGCGTGAATGGCGGCGCGTAAAGATTCTTTCGAGAGGCCGCAGAGTTGCGCCGCTTCGCCAACGGAGAGCGTGAGTTTTAAGTTAATCTCCGCGAGTGCCATCTGCCCGTTAGCGGCTGCCGGTTTCAGAGCTGCGAGGGCTGCGATGATGCGCTCCGCATCGCGGTGCTGCCGGTCAAGCCCGCTCGTCAGCTGCGCAGCTAAGGCAAGGGCTTGGGGCGGCGCTGTGCGCTGTGCCACCAAGGCCCCGACCGGCGGCGCGTCGCCGATCACTTGGCTGCGCTCCTGTTCTAACTCCGCCTGCAAGCGCGCGACCTCGGCAGCATCATAGACACCCTCCCGCCCGGTCTTGCCGTGCCGGTACTCAATCACGCGCAGCCGCTTCGCGCCGACGTACTTCTCGACTTGCCGGGTTGAGCAATTTAGCTTTTCTGCAACCTCTCTTTTATTCATCGCTGCTAGTGGTCAGTAGGTGCGAAAAGGGTGCGAACTTCGTAGCTCTTTCGCACCTTCGGCTCTTTTACCCGCAGCGGGGGGCGGATAGCTACGAAAGCTCGCCCGGGCGCGTGTTTTCGTAGCCCTGTCACACCCGCCATAAGCTAGCCTTTACGCTATTTACGCCCGGCCGCGGCCTTCGCTGATGAGCCGCTCGACGGTGTTGATGAGCGCGCCGAGACGTTCATCGGTCGCTCGCCCCGCCTCGCCGATGGAGTCGATCTCGCGTTCGTGAATCTCGGCGATGGTCAAGAGCGCGGCGATGCCGTGCGCCGTGCGATCAACTGTCTCCGACAGCCGCCCGACGGTCGCGGTGAGTTGCGCTTGTTGCTGGAGGATGAAATCCATCTGTCGCTGTCGTTCTTCGTCGCTCATCTATGACCGCCTTCTTTCTGTGCATTGGAAATTACGCCGGCCCACACTCGCCGTGGGCCGGCCTCATTGCGTGCGCGCCCGTCATCGATCAAGTCGCGGATGAACGCTTCGACTTCCGAGCGCACGAGGCGCACCGGCGCGCGGCGGCTGTCACCCAAACGTACCTTCGTCAAATGCGCCGTGCCCGCGCCGCCTTTGCGAATGGTGGATTCGTCGAGGCCGAGAATTTCCGTCGCTTCCTGAAGCGTCATGAGCCGCTCGGTGATCGGCGTCGCTGTCTTTCTACGAATGAGGCTCATCGCTTCGTCCTTTGCGGTCGCGCCGCGTGTGTGCGACCGCAAAGACCGCGGAGGCAGACTGCGCGGCGCGCAGCTCCTGTGCGCGCGCGAGGCCGAGCAGTATTTTCAGCGCTCGATAGATCGCTTCATCCGACGGCTCATTGAGCCACTTGGTTTCCACTGGGCGCGTTTGGCGCGCCGGCGAGGTGGGCTTGCGCTCGTCGGTAATGACGAGGCGTCCCGCCGCCTGCTCGCGCTTCTTTCGTTTCTCGGCCTCTTTGTCTTCCACCATCGCGGGTGACACCCGCCGGTCGTCTTTACCCTTCATCTCACGCCGCCTTTCTTCCGGCCCGTGGCCGTGCCGTTCGTCGCGCCCTTCGCCGCGACGTTTGCCTTCGCCTTTGGAGCCGGGCCGGACTTTGGCAACACAAAGTCTTTAACCGAGCGTTCAGGCGCGACCCAATAAGGCTGCCCTAACTCGGACTTGCGCAGTTCAGCACCCGCAAAGCGACCACGCAACAGCCAGCCGCGCGCCGTCGAACTGCTCACGCCGAAACGTCTGGCAATCTCTTTTGCAGTTAACATAAGTTCTCCCATACGGCGGACATTAGCACACCTGCCGAGAACCGGCAAGCATTTCTTAGCGCACCCGCCAAAGACTTAAAGTAAATTCTTAGCGCATATGCAGAGAATTGTCTTGCCATTCTCAGCGCATATGCTAATATCTCTCTTGTCAGCCACACCACACGCCGCGAGGGAGACGAAACCGATGTTCACGATTGAGAAGACCGAAATAGCGAAAGCGATTCAGAACGCGAAGGCATTACACCCGACGGTGCGCATGATTCGCTTCGGCGAGTACACCGTCACCGGCGCGCAGGGGGGCACCTACACCGTGCGCTGCTGGCGCGACCGGGAAGGCAAGAACGTGGACTGCACTTGCCCGACGCGCGACGGCATCGCCTGCAAGCACGGCCTCGCGGCGGTTGACTTACACATCGCGGTGGCGCGCATGCGCCCAGAGCCAAAAGAAACGACCCGTCCAAGTGCAGCAACACTTGGACGGGTCTGACCGCAACGCACACCTACGAAGGAGATGCACGCCATGGCTACTCTCAAGCCTACCAAACGAACCTCCGCGCCCGGAAGTTCACTCGCCGACCTGGTCGCTGCGGTGCTCGAGCATCCGGACACGCCGGCACAACTCTACAACCTAATGGCGGACGTGCTCATCGGCATGACCGTCCAATATCAACTCACGCGCGAAGTGCTGCGCGTCTCATTGTCGCTTGCCCTCGGTGAGCCACACCCCGATGGGGAAGGGAAGCCGCGGCCAACGAGACTACGGCAGGCGAAGTCGGAGCCGCGGCAATTACGGCGCGCCACGCCGCCGCGCAGCTCGCGGCTCGCCGCCCTGCGTCCGGGCGATTTCGTGCTCGTGTGGGACGGCGTGAAGGGGCGCAACCTCTGGCAGCAAGTCGCGGACATTCGGATCACCAACGGGCGGCAGAAGATCAACGTGCGCGGGACTGACTTCTACTTCGACGAGGCTTTAGTCGTCAGCTTCGCCGCAGAGCTGAAGGGGGTGGCGTGATGCCCGACAATCAGCGCCCGCGCCGCCGGCCTCGTACCCGGGAAGTCATGCAGAAAATCCGCGCCCTCGAAAACCTGCGGGAGACGCCGGAGAATCGCGCCGCGCTCCCCGCGCTCGCCGACGCGCTCGCGCTCTGGTCGCACCAAATGATTTTGTCTAACCCGGCGGCTGCCGCACACGTCTACGGCGCGCTCGTGACCGCTTGGGACGACAACCGCGCCGAGTTGGAAGCTGACTCAAACCCCGCGAACCGCGCCGAGTTGGTAAGCCGCGAGTGCGAGACAGTTCCTTTTCATGTGCTGTTTATTAGGCGCTTCAATGAAGTCTTCGCATGGGACGCACATAAGCCGACGTACCCTGCCGAGAAAAGGGCGTGGGCGGACTTGTGGCGTTTCAGGCGGTGGCAATTAACCTGCATGCTCGAGCGCCTGTCGGGTGGCGGTGACGCCCCGCCGCCAGTGAACACAAACGCCGAGCGCGTCGCCGAGTTGCGCGCCGAGTTGGGGCGACTCGGCCACCTTCCCGAAAACGAGGCCGCGCGCTTCAAAGCCGAGTCGGAGATTTACAGGCTAGAGCGTGAAGAGGAGTGGCCCGACTTAATCGGGGCGTAACGGTGGCGCGCGTCATGCGCGCGCCCCTTTTCCTTTACCGCATGCCCCGTCGCACGGCGGGGCGACCGCGTGGCCGAGGTTTGGCGTTCAGCCGACACTCGGCCACGTCCATTTCGCTACAGGGCGAAAACGAGAATCTGATAACGAGCGTCCGCGGACGAAAGTTGTTATCGCGGTAACAACTGAAGGTCGGCGCGCCAGCCCTCGCTGGAGTGCTGACTTATGCAAACCGGGTGAGCCTCCCACCGTCCCTTTTCGTACTCATCTTTCGCTATGCGGAAATCCTGCTCGCTCGACGAGTTTCACCGCGCGCATGGCAGGCCATTTTGGTAGGTGATTTTTACTGGCGACAGGATACGCGCTTTTTGGTACCTGCACAGGGCGGCATCGTCTGCGCGCTCAGGCACTTAGCTGTAGACCAAAGTTTACCGATTTGGTAGACCGGTAAACCCTGCCTGCAAACAGCCTCACCTCAACACTTGCTGGTAGACCGGAAGGGCAAAAATGACCTTTGCGGTAGACCGGCGAAGCGTCGAGCAAACCGCCGTGAGGCAAAGCGGACAAACCCACCCGGCGTCCGATAATCAGTATTATGGAAGAGATAACCATCTCTGCGGTGCGCCCATCACCAGCCGTTGCGCTTTGCCGCGTAAAGGCGCGCGGAGTGCTTCCACAATATCTTGTAGCGCGCTGCATTCGGCGGCGCTCCACAAGCGGTGCGGGTCGCAGTTCGGCCTTATGTAGTGCCGCAAACGCCTTTCGGCATCATGGGAATTTTCACCGATCTAAGGTTTTCTCAGGTTTCGCTGCAACACTTTCAGGTCAAGCGGGAAGTTCTGAGCGCGGCCTCGAAGAATCCACAGGTGATAGCAGTTCGCCGTATCCAAGAGGTGCGACTCCGCCGGGTAAACCTCGAGGGCGATTGCTTCCGCACCGATGAGCTGGGTTTTGATCTGTTGCAGGTCGAGCCACGAATGCACCGCCGCGCCATCATTGCGCGCGCACATGAGATACGTGACCACGCCGAAATAATCATCGCCCGTAGCGACTTCGCTGACCGTGGCCGTGTACTCACGATTGCGGTAGACATCGAAGGGATGGTGCGCGTCCCTGACGGCCATCAGTTCCCAGCGCCCCCAAGCTTTGTGCCGCTCTTTCGCTGCCGCCACGCTGGCCGCATGGCGACGCTGGAGGGTGACCACTTCAGCGGGCGAAAGATTCAAGCCGAGGCGGCGCAAGCTGGCGGCTGTGTCTTCAGAATTCATCGTCGTTGAGTGCCGCCGCTGCTGGCAGCGGCGCGGCGTGTCAGACGGCATCGAGTTCGATTGAGCCGTAAAGCGCCGCCGAGCGTTCGGCTGCTGCTACGTCCCACTGGCGCGGATCGAAACCCGCGACCAACACGAGGTCGGCGCTACCATTGTGTTCGACGGGCCGCGTCGGCTTCCCTTCGGTGCGATCCAGTAGTTCCCTGACCGCCCAGGACTGACCTCTCACGATTGACTCGTAGATGATGCGCGCGGCCTGCGCGTCGGCCAGCGTGATACGTTTCTTGCCCGCGCAGAACTCTTTGACGAACTCGGCATCGACGATGGAGTCGGGCGCGAGCTTCGACATCATCTCGCGCAGCAGGGTCGTGGCGTTGCGCGAGCCGGGCTTGCGGCCACGGTTCGCGGGCTGATGGTCGGCGGTAAACGGCCTGGGTGCGGCCTTGTTTCCCTTCTCAAATGGCATCGGCTGTCGTTTCCATGTCGTTATTTGCTCGCGCGCGCGCCAGGTGTTTTCAGGTTTTCTCAGGTTCTAAGATTTGAAAAACTGATTGATTATTCAGATTAGGATGAAGGGCGAACAAAAGCGTTCCTACATATATGTAGGAACGCTGGCAGGTTCACTTGGCGAGGTGTACGAGG
>MWWF01000213.1_pt1 | contig 11512 bp, 11 predicted proteins | sample 1047351 | NCBI WGS metagenome assembly MWWF01 (sample SAMN06349970, study PRJNA376086) | soil metagenome | isolation source: MGM-3 sample Antarctic (ecotone) soil | place: Antarctica
TCCCTAAATAAATGTTTGTAAAAATATCACCCCTTATCTACCAAAAATAGATACACTTCTTTTGGGCCATGCACACCAACCACTAACGTTTTTTTCAATATCAGCCGTTCGGCTTGGCCCGCTGGCAAAAGTTATTGAGGATGGAATATTGCCGCTATATTTTTCTTTCAAAAGCTGGAGGGTCTCTTTTAGATCATACACCAATTGATCAGTATAAGCAATACAAATATGAACCGGTGCATACACACTAACTGATCGGCCTGTTTGTGCTGTACTCATAACAATTGTACCAGTACGTGCAATTAAATATTCGCAGGTAGTTATAGATGCATCGCAGTCTGCAAGGGTTGGTTTATCTATCTGATAAGGAGCTGAGTGAGAAATTATGTGAAATAAATTTTCTTCATTACAATAAATATTTTTCCATTTCTTTTCCAGAAGAAGCTGTTCTAGTTGACTTGAAAGGTCAGCCTCATTTACACAAAAAGCAAATTTGCCTAAAAGCCTTGTAAACTCTTCTGCAAATTCAATTTCCAGGTCGTTCGCTTGTTGCTGAAACACAGAATTATTTCCTTCACTTTTGGGAAATGGAACCGGGACAGGATGACTCAGGGCCTGGCGAATTTTTTTTAAAATATTTTCTTTAGAAGTAGATACTTTCATATCCTTAGTCATTAAGTCATTTGGTCAATCAGTCATTGAGTTACAATTTTATAAAAGGGGGAAAGACATTTTAATTTTATTGACCTAATGACCAATGACTGAATGACTTTTTAATTTATGCAGGAGTTGTAACCACACCTGGTATTGGATCTTCAATTACTCCATCTTTAGGGTTGTCGATAATATCCAATGCCTTTTTTTCTTCATAAGGGCGCTTGCCTATTAAAGCTTCCACATCGCTTTTAAACAACACTTCTGTTTTTAATAATTCCTTTGCAAGTATCTCAACTTCTTTCTTATGTTTTGTAAGTAATTCCTTAGTTCTTTCGTAAGCATCTTCTATTAATTTGCGAACTTCCTCATCAATCATCTTTCCGGTTTCTTCACTGTACGGCTTGGTAAAAGTATTTTCCTGTTGAGGGTCATAATAGCTGACATTTCCAACTTTTTCATTCATGCCATACACAGTAACCATCGAGTACGCCATCTTGGTTATCTGTTGAAGATCGTTGCTTGCGCCTGTAGAAATCTTTTTGAAAAATATATCTTCTGAGGCTCTTCCACCCAACGTCATACAAAGCTGATCTTTTAATTGATCGGTATTATATAAATATTGTTCTCTGGGAGTATATTGAGCATATCCCAGTGCTGCTGTGCCTCTGGGTACAATAGTTACTTTTAGTAAAGGATAAGCATGCTCTAAAAACCAACCACAAATTGCATGACCGGCTTCGTGATAAGCTATGATCTCCTTTTCTTCGGGTAAGATAATTTTATTCTTTTTTTCCAGTCCTCCAATAACTCTGTCAATAGCATCCTGAAAGTCACTCATATCAACGGCATCTTTTCCTTTTCTTGCCGCAATAAGGGCCGCTTCGTTACAAACATTTGCAATATCAGCCCCTGCAAATCCAGGTGTTTGCTCAGCAAGCTTATGTATATCCAGCGTTTGAGAAATTTTAATTGGAATGAGATGCACTTTAAATATTGCTTCACGCCCTACCAGATCAGGACGATCAATTGATATCTGCCTGTCAAATCTTCCCGGACGCAATAATGCATTGTCCAATACATCTGGGCGGTTAGTAGCAGCCAAAATAATAATTCCCAGGTCGGTTCCAAAGCCATCCATCTCTACCAGCAATTGATTCAAAGTGTTTTCTCTTTCATCATTGCTCATCATCATATTTTTACCTCTTGCACGGCCGATGGCATCTATTTCATCTATAAAAATTATACAGGGTGCTTTTTCTCGAGCCTGTTTAAAAAGATCACGAACCCGGCTGGCGCCAACCCCTACAAACATTTCCACAAAATCACTTCCGCTTAAGCTGAAGAAAGGAACCTGTGCTTCGCCAGCTACAGCTTTTGCCAATAAAGTTTTACCGGTTCCGGGAGGGCCAATTAATAATGCACCTTTAGGAATTTTACCGCCAAGTGCGGTATATTTTTTTGGATTTTTAAGAAAATCCACTATTTCCATTACTTCTACTTTGGCTTCATCCAAACCTGCAACATCACCAAAGTTTATGTTAACCCGAGTACCTTTGTCAAATAAAGTAGCTTTTGATTTGCCAATATTGAAAATGCCGCCCGGTCCACCGCCACCGCCACCTGCGCCTACTTTACGCATCATCATAATAAACAATAAGCCAATTAATAAAATTGGTAACAATGTACTTATGATCTGGCCAAATAATTCTCCTTCATCATCATAAGTTGTATCAATTTTTTTTATGTTTTGACTGGTAAGATTTTCCTTCCTGAAGTTTTCCATTTGCTCAGTAAAATTCTTATCATCACTTATAGAAAAAAATAATTGAGGTGGTTCAACTTTACTGATGGCCTCGGCCTGCCCCTTCTTTAATATACTACTGTATAATGAAGCTTTATTGCTCACACTATCTTTACTCAAAAAAACTCTTACAATTTTTCTGTTTCTAATAACTTTTATCTCATTAACATCACCCTGCAAAGCCAGTTCTTTAAACGCTTCAATGTTAGTTTCAATACCTGAGCTGCCTACTTGTCTAAACGTATTATAACCTATAATAGCAGCGAATAATAAACCATATATCCAGTAAACATTGAAACGAGGCCGCTTTTTAGGGTCTTCCTCTGTTCCCGGTAGAATTGGTTTTATCTTTTTGGGAATTGGTTTTTTTAATTCTTGTTGTGCCATAACTATTTTTCTTGCAAATATTTCGGTCATCTTCCGCTAAGGCGGAAAGTGATTTATTTAGTTTTACTTATATCATTATGTTCCATAGCAGGTGCATCATTCCACAATTCTTCCAACCCATAAAACTTTCTTGGCTCAGGTAGCATTACATGTACTACTATATTCACATAATCTATTAATATCCATTGTTCGCCTTGTCTCCCTTCATGTTTATAAGGCAGTTCTCCACATGTATTTTTAACTTCAAATTCTACAGAATCGGCAATCGCTTTTAATTGGGTATTGTTGGTGGCTTCGCAAATGATAAAAAAATCTGCTACTGCTTCGGGTATTTTACGTAGATCGAGACTTACAATTTTTTCACCTTTTTTTTCCTGTATTGCGTGAATGATCGATTTAAAAATCCTGCTATTCTTTGTTAATCTTGTTTGACTGTTTTTTTTTCTGGTAGCCAATACGGTTAAATTATTCAAATGTTATCCTTTTATGTCATTATCTATAAGATTGTACCCAATAGAAAATAATTTTAATCTTGTAGATTGCATCAATTTTATTCGACTTTATCCTGACAACAATTGAGAGCAGGTTTTCATTCAAAAATACTAATTCTTTCCCAATCGTAAGCAATGCATTCAAGTGAAAATCCTTTCATAATACTTGCCAGCGTGGACAGTACCAACAACTATGCCATTGGAATGATTCGTGACGGCATTGCAAAGCACGGCGACGCCTGGTTTTCATATGAACAAACAGATGGAAAAGGAAGAAGAGGAAAAATCTGGAAAGCAGAAAAAGGGAAAAACATAATATTGAGTATTGTAGTTTCTACAAGCTTCTTAACGGTTTACCAGCAGTTTAATTTAAGTGTGGCTGTATCTTTAGGGTGTTTAGATCTGTATAAAAAATATGCCCACGATGAGACGAAGATAAAATGGCCAAATGATATTTTTTGGAATGACAGGAAGGCAGGAGGGATATTGATAGAAAATGTGATTAAAGGTAAGAACTGGCAGTGGGCTGTAATTGGAATGGGTATTAATGTTAATCAAACAGAATTTCTATTAAAAGGCGTTTTTCCTCCCGTATCTCTTAAACAAATAACCGGGAAAGAATTTGATGTTATAAAATTAGCAAATGAACTTTATAATAAAGTGATGAAGCGTTACAGTGAACTACAAAATAATGAATACCAAAAAATGCTGGTGGAATACAATCAATATTTGTTCGGGTTGGATAAGCAAGTAAAATTGAAGAAAGATAATATGGTTTTTGAAGCGGTAATAAAAGGTGTTTCTTCCCAAGGAAAACTAATAACATTAGATACAATAGAAAGAGAATTTGATTTTGATGAGGTTGAATGGGTAAAATAATTTTAATATATGCTTTAGAAAGGTTGAAATAAATTTGGTAAGTTAATACCAATCAAACTTCTTCTGCCTCTCTTGCCTCTACCTCATACTTATTATTATGGTAACCATTTTTTATACTTTCCCATAAATATTTTGCAATAAATAATACATAACCATTTTGTTGAAATTGTTTTATATGGCATAGCTCATGCTTAAGCCATTTTTCATTTTGTAAAAATTGTTTTTTAGAAGTATTGTAAAGATGAATGGTTTTACCAATCACAATTGCAGCTTGTTGCGATTGTAATTTATTTGCAGCAAATTTGGCGATCCACGAATTTTCTTTAATGAAATAATTAATCATTTCTACAATTAATTATTAGGAGCCCCACTATTTATCCAGCATATAATTGTATTTTTTTGATCAGTCGTAAGCGAACCTGATTGAGGCATAAGGCCGGCGGCAACCTGGGATTTTATGTCAGCCCTTTTCAAAAATATTTTATTATAATCCGTTAGAGGGCCTCCTCTGTTTGTACTGCCATCTAAATGGCAATTTGGACTGATAGCACACGTAGTATTAATAATAGGTTGTACCTGGGTAGCAAATTTAAATGACGAGTTCAAACACGGATCAACCGTTGGGGGAGGGGTAGGTGATAATGGATTACTTCCGCCTCCACCGCCTTTGCTGCAGCTATTTATCATTAAAATAATACTCATCAATAACACAATCAAATTCAATGATTTTCTCATTATTAGCATACATTAAAATTTTATTTATCAATCAATAACCAGGCATTTAAAATTTCTTCAGTATGCATTTTTGACCTGGGTTTTTTGAAGATCTTTTTAATTATGCCTTTTTCATCTATTAAAAAGGTAGTGCGATGCAGACCCATATATTTTCTGCCATATAAATTCTTCTCTCCCCAAACACCGTATTTATCAATTATTTTTTTCCCTTCATCTGTAACAAGTGTAAAAGGTAGATCAAATTTTTGTTCAAACTTCTTATGTTTTTTTTCATCATCGGGGCTAACACCTAATACAGTTATTCCTTTTTGCTTTAATAGCCCATAATTATCTCTGAGGTTGCATGCTTCAATAGTACAAGTAGGTGTATCGTCTTCCGGATAAAAATACAGCACAACTTTCTGTCCTTTAAAATCACTTAGTGATACGGTTTGCCCATTCTGATCTTTTGATGTAAAAGCCGGAGCTTTATCACCTTCTGATAAAATACCCATTGATTATTATTAATACGTTTAACAGTTAAATAAGTTGCTTCATCTCACAAAATGAAATGTTTTTGTAGCTACATTTCCTGCCTCATCGGCTACGCTAACCTTTAATTCATGATTTCCCGGGGGACACATTTCATCAAATTTATAAATAAAACTTCTGCCTTTATCATTAGAAAACCGTAACCACCTCCCATCAAGTTCTGCCCTAAAGTTTTTTATTTTCTTCATATTATCATTTATCGTAAAAATTATTTGAGATGCTCTGGAAAGGTTTGCATTTTCTCTTATGCCAATTGGGATAATAACCGGTGCAACATTATCAACCACCAATTGAAAATTTCCAAACTCCCTAAATTTTCCGGTGAACCACTCCCCATTCTTTTCAGGTTTTACCACATCCATTTTACTTCCCCATGTTCTTTGTATAATTATTTTATCCTCATCTATATCTTTCAGATTATTATCAGCCTTAATCCGAATAGTGAAATAGCCATGGATGGGCACCAGTGCGGTGTGCACAGTATGAATTGCTGAAATAGCCTGTGATGTTATTGCATTTTTTTTAGCATAAATAAAATTGATAGAATCATACAGATCGCTTTCGCCAAGAACTACCTGGATATCCTCTCTCTCAAAAACATTAATGTAACCTGGGCTAAATTTTTGTAGATGTAACAGTTGCTGGTCATATTTGTTTTCTTTTATTAATCCGCGCTTTACCCCGAACTCTATAACAGAAGCATTTCCATAGGCATCTTTCACTTCTACTTTTATTTGATGAAGGCTATCATCTTCTAAATTAATTACACCATCACTTTCAAAATCTTTATAGACACTTTCAGGATAACCGGGTAACCTTGATAAATGCTCAATGTAAGGGCCACCACCCGTTTTTAATTTGTGATCGATGTGTGCATTTAAATACCTGGTTTCATCATAAGAAATATTATCTAATTGAAAGCCGGCAATAGGCTTGCCATCATTATATAGTATGGCTTCATAAATTCCATTCGGATTTGCGGAACCCGTATATCTGTCCACAGCTGATAATCCGAAACTTACTTTATCTGTATTTGTAATGAGTAAAGGAGAGGTTGGAACATATTTGCCATTTACTTTTTTTAATGGATACAATTTTGGGGTTTGTGAATAAGTACTCATACACCTGTCGTAAACAGCTAAGCGAATTAAAGTTGGGGGCACAATATCAGGAATTGGAAAACCGAATAACGAAGGATTAAGCACTTTATCGGTTTTTGTATTCCTTATTTCAAAATGAAGGTGTGGACCTTGCGAACCACCTGTATTGCCACTGAATGCAATAAACTGGTTTTGTTTTACCGGGAATAGTTTTGGGGGAATATCCAGGAAAACCTGCCATGATTCCAGTTTATATTGTTGTTGCTTTAGATATTTATCGAGTTCAGGAAAAAAATCGTTTAGGTGTGCATACAAAGTTGTTAATCCATTGGGGTGGTTAATATAAATTGCTCTCCCAAAACCAGCGGGTTCAATTTTTATGTGGGAAATGTAACCATCAGCAGCAGCCAATACATTTACATTTTGTTTTTGATCTGTTCTAATATCAAGCCCCATATGATAGTGGTTAGGCCGTAATTCCCCAAAATTGGCAGCTAATCCTGGTTTTGCATGAACTGGGTATATAAAATATCCTTTAGGATAATTTTTTTCAGGAAATAATTGAGCGAAAAGAGAAGAAAAAAAAATCTGGAAACAAAAAAAGAGGAACGGTTTATGTAAGGTAATAATTCTGTTGATAAACATATATTTACTAATTACAAATCTAACGCCTAAAAATTAAAACATTAATTATGAATAAAGGAAACACAATTGGAGGACTTATTTTAGGAGCAGCCATAGGCGCAGCCCTTATCAAATTTTACAGCATGCCCACCGAAGAGAGACAGGAATTTATGGCTCATTTAAAAAATAAAGCGCATGATTTATTAGATGATGCCGAGGGTACAGTAGAAACAGTAAAACAACATTTTGCAGAGATAGATAATAAGCAAAACCCCGTTGATAAACTTTTTGTTGTAAAAAGGATGGTCTCAGAATTATTTGGCTCCGAGAAACGATATCTATTATAATTTTTGCTTTCCAAATATTTTGCGTTTGATTTTCTTGTAAAAATTAAATTGCTGTTTAGTACTTTTGCCCGCCATTTCGCGGCAATATAACTATGCCTAAGAATCCATCAATTAAATCAGTACTTATAATCGGTTCAGGTCCTATTATTATTGGTCAAGCGTGTGAGTTTGATTATTCCGGTACACAAGCCGCCAGAAGTTTAAGAGAGGAAGGTATTAAAGTGATTCTTATTAACAGTAATCCGGCTACCATCATGACTGACCCAATGATGGCGGATAAAGTTTATCTACTACCATTAACTATAGAAAGTATTGAACAGATTTTAGAAGAAAATAAATCTAATGGCGATCCAATCCATGCTGTTCTTCCCACCATGGGTGGCCAAACTGCTTTAAATCTGTGTAAAGAAGGCGATGAACTTGGGGTTTGGGAAAAGCATAATGTAAAATTGATCGGTGTAGATATTAAAGCAATCGATAAAGCTGAAGACAGGGAAAAATTCAGGCAATGGATGATTGAATTAAAAGTTCCAGTAGCTACTGCAAAAACAGCTAATTCATTTTTAGAGGGTAAAGAATTTGCACAGGATATTGGATTTCCTTTAGTTATCCGCCCATCATTTACATTAGGAGGAACAGGCGGCAGTTTTGTGCACAGCAAAGATGAATTGGATGAGGCTCTTAACCGTGGTTTACAGGCATCGCCCATGCATGAAGTTTTAGTAGAGAAAGCATTGTTGGGATGGAAGGAATATGAACTTGAACTTTTAAGAGATGCTAACGATAATGTAGTTATCATTTGTACTGTTGAGAATTTTGACCCAATGGGGATTCATACAGGCGATTCTATAACCGTGGCACCGGCCATGACTTTGAGTGATACTGCTTACCAGAAAATGCGAAATACGGCAATTGCAATGATGAGAGATCTCGGAAATTTTGCCGGGGGTTGTAATGTTCAGTTTGCACTACAGCCTCAAACCGAAGAGATAGTTGCTATTGAAATAAATCCAAGAGTAAGCCGTTCAAGTGCGCTTGCATCAAAAGCTACAGGTTATCCCATTGCAAAAATTGCAGCAAAACTAGCGATTGGATATAATCTTGATGAATTAAAAAACCAGATCACCAAAACTACTTCAGCCTATTTTGAACCGGCACTGGATTATGTAATCGTAAAAATTCCCCGATGGAATTTTGATAAATTCAAAGGCGCCAATGATACATTAGGGTTGCAAATGAAATCTGTTGGTGAAGTAATGGCGATAGGCAGAAGCTTTGCAGAAGCAGTTCAAAAAGCTTGTCAAAGTCTGGAGAATGAAGCGGTAGGGCTTGGCTATTATGGCAAGAGTCTTATGTATGCTGAAGAAATTATTCAATATATAAAGGTTCCAAAATGGGATAGGATATTTCGCATTAAGGATGCACTGATGATTGGTGTTAGTGTAAAACGGATATGTGAATCTACAGGAATTGACAGATGGTTTATTTACCAGATTCAAAAAATTTGTGATTGCGAAAAAGAGATCGCTAAATATGATCTTGATACCATCCCTGATGAGCTTTTAAAAGACGCAAAACATTTAGGTTTTAGTGATGAACAGATGGCAAGAATAATGGGCGAAGGTTATACTGATGAAGATATTTATAAAAAAAGAAAATTGCTTGGCCTTACCCGTGTTTTTAAAATGGTGGATACCTGCAGTGCTGAGTTTGAAGCTAAAACTCCTTACTTCTATTCAACGTTTGAGGATAACAAAAATCATGAGTTATCCAATGAAAGTAAAGTATCCGATAAGAAAAAAGTTATTGTTTTGGGTTCAGGTCCTAATCGTATTGGGCAGGGAATTGAATTTGATTATTGTTGCGTACACGGATTGCTGGCAATAAAAGAAAGTGGTTATGAGTCCATTATGATTAATTGCAACCCGGAAACTGTTTCTACTGATTTTGATATCGCAGATAAATTATATTTTGAGCCGGTTTTTTGGGAGCATATCTGGGAGATTATTGAACATGAAAAACCTATGGGTGTTATTGTTCAGCTGGGCGGGCAAACGGCTTTAAAACTAGCCAAAAGGCTGCACGAAAAAGGAATTAAAATTATCGGAACCTCATTCGATAGTATGGATATTGCGGAAGATCGCGGCAGATTCAGCGACATGCTTAAAGAGTTGGAAATTCCTTATCCCAATTACGGAACCGCTTACGATACCGATGATGCTATTGAAGTTGCCAAACAAGTTGGCTATCCTGTATTGGTAAGGCCCAGCTATGTTTTAGGCGGACAAAGAATGCGAATTGTTTTAAACGACGAAGAACTTGAAAAAGGTGTGCTTAGTTTATTAAAACATTTACCGGGAAATAAAATATTGATAGATCATTTTTTAGATCGATGTCAGGAAGCAGAGATAGATGCCATATTTGATGGCGAAGATTTTCATGTTATGGGCGTAATGGAACATATTGAACCTGCCGGTATTCATAGCGGCGATAGCAATGCTGTATTGCCACAGTTTAATCTGTCACCGTTAATAGTACATACTATGGAAGAGTATGCAGAAAAAATTGCAAGGGCATTAGATATTAAGGGCTTGATTAATATCCAATTTGCTATAAAAAATAATGAAGTGTTTGTAATAGAAGCAAATCCCCGTGCATCCAGAACAACCCCATTTATTGCCAAAGCATATCAAATTCCTTATTTAAATGTTGCTACCAAAATAATGCTTGAAGATAAAAAATTAAAGGATTTTACTTTTGAGAAAAAGCTTACGGGCTTTGCCATTAAAGAACCTGTTTTCTCTTTCAATAAATTCCCCGGCGTGAATAAAGAGCTTGGCCCGGAGATGAAAAGCACAGGCGAAGCCATCCGTTTTATTAAAGACCTTAGAGATCCTTACTTCAGGCAACTATACAAAGAAAGGAGCATGCATTTGAGTAAATAAAGAATTCTTATAAGTAGTGTCCCCTAAGCGAATAAATTATAATTAATTCTTCTTTTACTTCGTAAACAAGCCTATCACTTTCTGTAATACGTCTTGACCATTTACCAGCAAGATTATATTTCAATGGTTCAGGTTTGCCTATTCCGGCAAAGGGAGATTGTAATAGAGACTCAATTAAAGTCCTGATTCTTTTTAAAATAGCAACTTTGCCACTTTTTTGCCACCATTCTAAATCCTTTCTAGCTTCTTGAGTAAAGATTATTTCCTTATTTCGTCAAGGCTAATTTTATGAACCCGCCCTGCTTTAAAATCTTCTTCACTGCGTTTTATTTTGGCTATAAACTCGGGGTTATAATTTTCTGCCTGGGGTTCTTCTTCATAAGCTACATTCAAAGCCTGACAAAAAGCTTTTACAGCGATTTGCTCTGATTCATTTTTCGGGAGAATTAATAATGTATCCATACCTCAAATTTAAATTATTTTATTGTTTATTAAAAACCTTGGACAATATTACTTTCATAAAAAAAAGTAACGGCGAAGCCATTCGTTTTATTAAAGACCTTCGTGATCCTTACTTCAGGCAACTATACAAAGAAAGGAGCATGCATTTGAGTAAATAATTGCTCTATTCTGTTTTGAATAATTGTATTTTGTATTCTAAAAAATTATAGGATGAAACAATTGCTGCTTGTATTTCTATGTCTCCCTCTGTTTATTAAATCCCAATCATTACCTTCTATCGAGGATAAAACAAAAAACCTAAAAGTATATCCGGGGTTTATTAAATTTTATTGGGATGAAAGCGCAGGAAAAATTTGGCTTGAAATAAATAAACTTGATTCAGAAATATTGTATCAAACATCTTTACCTGCCGGCCTGGGTTCTAATGATATTGGTTTAGACCGTGGAAAATTAGGCACAACTTCCATTATAAAATTTACCCGAATAGGTAATAAAATTTTAATGGTGCAGCCCAATTATGATTATCGTGCAATAACAAATGATGCTGCAGAAA
>MWWF01000214.1_pt1 | contig 11500 bp, 8 predicted proteins | sample 1047351 | NCBI WGS metagenome assembly MWWF01 (sample SAMN06349970, study PRJNA376086) | soil metagenome | isolation source: MGM-3 sample Antarctic (ecotone) soil | place: Antarctica
GTCATAGAGCGACAAAGGTACAGGAGCGAAACAGAAACAACTTTCAGGTTATGGTATTGTCTGCTACTTGATCTTTACTTGCATGGTTGAGATCAGAACCCTTTAGTTGAACATCAAAAAGCGTTGAAAAAGTTAGTGTAAAAAGCTGCAAAAAGTACATCGGTACACGAGTGCGACGCAACGGCAGAATCAACAGAGTCCAAATGTTTGGCCCCAAAAAAAACTACTGCACCTATTACTATTTGCGATATCTAATAACATCCCCGAACACGTTTTTTTACTTTTTACATTTGAATTTTTACTTTCTTCAATCCTCATAAACTGTTTTCACCCGTGCCCAGCTTATCTTTTTTATACTGCGTAAAATCAAAGTAGCAAGCAGAAAAGAAATAATGGTTGCTATAACTACAAAAACCAATTTACTGTACAAAAAGTAATGCACCAGGCCTATTAAGGCGGGTACCAGCATTGTGAAAATTGACTTTACAAAAGTACCTCCTTTTGAAGCGACACCCTGGTTTTCGGAGAACGGAAGGTGATTAAGCATAAAGTAGGCTATGATGGTACAGATCAATATTTCGTTACAAAGTCCCAGCAATAAATTAGGTACAACAGCCGGGCCCACAATTACAATTGCCGGGATAGAAATGAGCGCAATAATAGGCAGGTAAAACTTGAGCATTACCGCCTTCATTGCACCTGTTATAAGTGCGCCGGGCTCCTTTACCGGGGTGGTAAAATATATCCAGGCTGCTTTGTACTTATCCGCATAGGCAATTTGGCTGATGGCTGTAATAAGCAATAAACTGCTGAAGTAAATTAAAGAGAGTAGCAGCACCTGTCCTTCTTTTGTTTGCTGGCGTAAATCTTCCAGGCGCATAGATTTATTATTCACAAAAAAGATGGCAAAGTATACCAGCATGTAGCCAAATGAGGGGTACACTTTCATCCTGAAATCTTTGCTGCGTGCAGTCATTTTCCAGCTAAGCATAAAGCCCATTCGTTCTTCTCCGGCCTGGGTAAAGGCATTGGCAAGCGTAGTAGAATAGTCTTTGTCCCTGTTCTTTTCCATTTTCCTTTGTACAGGGGGGGCGCTCTCCGAAGCGCCGGAAATCATTGCAAGCTTTTGGTTAAAGGAAGGGGCAAGGAACCTTACCACTATTATAATGCTTGCAATTGGAACTACTACGGTCAGCATTAGTGCAACGATCCACGAAAGCTGTACATCGCCATTGGCCAGCAAATTCCAGCCACCTGCAAACCAATAGGGTGGCACCAGCCACATAGCTTTATACTGTGCAATATCGTAGCCGCCCAGCGAAACATTGCTCAGCATACGGGGTACCAGTTGATAGCCGCCAAAAATGATGACAACAGAAAAGACCTGGAAATAACTGATGATCGATTGAAATTTTTGCGGGGTGGTTATCCGTAAAATAATAATGTACAAAGCATTGATGAGGAATATGGTAAACAGGGTGGCCAACAACACTACCAGGAACAGTGCAAAACCTTTCCAGGCATTAGCCGTTACCCACAGGTAAATAGCCCCCGGCAGGCTCATGGGCAGTACCAGTTTGGCAAGGTGAATGGTAATATGCAGCAGCCTGGCCGTTACCACGGTGCGGTCGCTTACCGGCTTTGGCAAAATGATGAAGTTGTCGCGTACATCTATCAATACCGAAGTAAAATCAGAGATAAGCGTAGAGGCAAGTATAACAATATACATGGCAAAATAAAGGCTGAGATGGGTTACATCATTTGTGCCTACAGCAAAGCTGCCGAGGAAAAACGTACCTAACATAGCGCTCAGCAGCATAGTGCCAAGAGTAGCAGACGATACTGGTTTATCCTTCTTTTTATTGGCTTGCTGAAAAGTGTTTGGCCGGCGATCGTCCATGATGAGCTTCGCCTTTAAGATGGCCTTTAGATGGGGTATGTTTACGCCAAGCCGGTTATAAAAACTTTGGGGCAATAAGAGCAGGTAAAGAAAAAATTTATTTACAGCGTTCATTGAAAATCCGGATTATAAAGGTGGTGTTTCATAATTATTCAAAGGCACTCATTAGCTGGCCGGCTGCGCTATCAATGCCATCCTTACCGGTCATGCCTGCAAATATTTTTTCCAGGCTAAAATTGCCCTGCTGCTGTTTCAATTCTTCAAAGGTGCCATCGGCTATTACTATGCCGTCATTAATTAAAATAATTCTGTCGCTTACCTTTTCTACCACGTCCATCATGTGGCTGCAATAAAAAATTGTTTTGCCCTCTTGTGCCAGTTTACTAATCAGTTCTTTTATTATAATTACGCTATTGGCATCCAGTCCGCTCAAGGGTTCATCCAGTATTATAATATCGGGGTTGTGCAGTAGGCCCGAGGTAAGCAACACTTTTTGGCGCATCCCTTTACTAAACGTATCCATGCGTTGGCGCATGTTCTTCTCTAATCCAAAAGCAGTCAGCATTTTCACCATTCTGTCCTTCGCTACCTGCTTATCCATATTGTACAGTTCAGCCATTAGCTCAAGAAATTCCAAAGGCGTAAGCACGTCGTACAACTCTGCCAGTTCCGGTACATAGCCAATCATTGCTTTCGCTTTTAGCGGGTCGCTTTTCAGGTTCACTCCATTTATAGTTACCTCACCTTCGTAGTCGGTTATTAAGCCGCAGAGTATTTTCACGGTAGTGCTTTTGCCCGCTCCATTCGGGCCTATATAGCCTATCACCTGCCCACGGTTTATCTCCAGGTCAATGCCCTTCAGCACCTGTTTTTCGCCGTAGCTTTTAAATACATGTTGTAAACGAATTACTGGTTCCATACCTACAGGTTAGTTTAAAATTAACTGTCGCGAATGTAGAACTAATCCCATACGGATACTTGTTTGCCCTGGGGATTTGATGTAGCCAAATATTTAAAACCGGGGTACATTAAACCATAACATTATAGCGTGAATAAAGGGTTAAAGTAGGTATCAATTGTGGTATGTACAGGGGCTAAAAACAATTGGCACTTCGCAATTATTACATGTGAACCTGGTGTTCTTTAGCTAAAAAATAAAGTCATTTTTGAGCTCAGGTTTTATGCTCCTATTAAGTCTCTAGGGCCGTAGAGATTGCTGCCTGCCTCTATGACCATAGAAGGTCAAACTCTTGTACCGTAAACCTTTGCGCAGCAAAACAAGCAGCCATTTATTCGGGGCCCAGGCTCATTGTTTGAGCCATGCATCAAGCATATATCTATCCGCTTAAATCCGTCTCATCCGTGTCGTCCGTGTGCCGGCTTTTATCATCCGTGTGCCAACATACCTCCCAAAATCTTCCCCCTATTTAGTTGCCGCAAAGCCATCCCAGCATGGCCAACTAAAATGTGTGCACTACTGCCAATGCCCCTAATTTTGTTGCAAAAGATACTGATGGATAGTACCACCTTATGGTTAAGTGTTACCATAGCATTAATATTGGCAGGCTTTCTTGCTTACTTGTTCTACCAGCAACGCCAGGCTGCCCAACAGGAGACAACAACCCTTGCCGATGGTAGCACCAGGAGCTTGCAATTGCAGGCATATGAGCGGCTTACCCTTTTGGTAGATCGTATTGCACTGCCCAATCTTATAAGCCGGGTAAACCAGGTGGGGGTAAGTGCCCGCGACATGCAGTTGTTGCTTACCCGTAGCGTAAAGGAAGAGTTTGATCACAACATCACACAGCAGATATATGTATCAAGCGACGCCTGGACGGCGGTAAAAAACCTGAAAGAGCAAAATATGCTTACCGTAAATCAATTGGCCAGTGCCTTGCCACCAAATGCAACAGGGCTAGACCTGAACAAGCTGCTGCTCGAATTTTTAATGACCGATAAAAAAGGACAACTGCACGAAGTGGTAAGCGAGGTGCTGAGTTACGAAGCTAAAAAGTTGTTGTAGCAAATAGGTTTGGTGCCCGGCGCTGCTAAAACGAAATCATAACACCAGGATATTGCCAAACACTTTGCAGGGGTAATTTCAAACCTGTTCAAGTCTTTTTATGACGGGTGTTTTCTTCACCTTTCGCAACTTTTCTTCCGATCATCTACCATCCTTTTCAACCACAATAGTATAGCTATGGCCACGCAAAAATTCACTGATTCGGGTATTGAGATAAAGCCGGTGTATGCTCCGCCAAAAGGCGACTCTGCCTATTCAGCGCCGGGTGAGTTTCCTTTTATCCGTGGTGTACAGGCTGATATGTATCGCGGCCGCTTGTGGACCATGCGGCAGTATGCAGGTTTTTCCACGGCAGAAGAAAGCAACAAACGCTATCACTACCTGCTTAATAATGGAGTGAGCGGCCTGAGTGTTGCCTTTGATCTGCCCACCCAAATTGGCTACGATAGCGACCATGAACTAAGTGAAGGTGAAGTAGGAAAAGTGGGCGTGGCCATCGACAGTATTGATGATATGGAGGTGCTTTTCAAGGGGATTACATTGGAGGAGGTAAGCACCTCAATGACGATTAATGCAACAGGCTTTATACTGTTGGCCTTCTACGTAGCCCTGGCCAAAAAGCAAGGTGCTGACCTTACCAAACTCACCGGCACCATTCAAAACGATATACTTAAAGAGTATGCTGCACGGGGTACTTATATCTACCCGCCTAAGCCCAGCATGCGCATTATTACCGACATATTTGAATGGTGTGCAACGGAGCTACCCAAGTGGAACACCATTTCTATTTCTGGCTATCACATAAGGGAGGCGGGCAGCACGGCAGTACAGGAAATTGCATTTACCCTTAGCAATGGTAAGGCTTATGTGCAGGCTGCGCTGGAGCGCGGGCTCAACATAAACGTGTTTGGCAAACGGTTATCCTTTTTCTTTAATGCGCACAATAACCTGTTTGAGGAAGTGGCCAAGTTTAGGGCAGCTCGCCGTATGTGGGCACATATTATGAAGCAACTCGGCGCTACTGATCTAAAAGCTTTGATGCTGCGTTTTCATACTCAAACTGGCGGCAGTACCTTAACTGCGCAACAACCCATGAACAACATAAGCCGGGTTACCCTGCAAACACTGGCAGCGGTACTGGGCGGTACCCAAAGCCTGCATACAAACGGGTACGATGAGGCGCTGAGCTTACCAACAGAAGAGGCGGCCCGCATTGCATTGCGCACACAACAAATTGTGGGGTTCGAAAGTGGAGTGGCTGATACAGCCGACCCGCTTGGCGGCGCTTACTTTATTGAAGCGCTAACCGATGAAGTTGAACAAAAAGCATGGGAATTGATCAACACGATTGATGCGATGGGTGGAAGTGTTTCAGCGATTGAAGCAGGGTTTATACAGGATGAGATTGCGCGAAGTGCTTACGAACACCAGCGGCAGGTAGAAAGTATGGAGAAGACCATTGTTGGGGTAAATAAATTTAAAACAGAAGAGACCAATAGTATTCCGCCGTTTAGAATAGATGATAGTATACGTGCCGTACAAACGGAAAAATTAAACGTATTAAAAAACAGGCGGTCGGCTGATAAAGTGCAGGCGTGCCTTAACGAGATCAGGTTAGCTGCTACTGATGGCCGTAACTTAATGCCTTTGGTAATTTATGCGGTTGAGCAATTATGTACCCTTGGCGAGATATCAGATGCATTGAGAGCAGAGTTTGGGGAATACAGGTAGTGGCGTTTTGGTTAAATCAGAAAGGGAGATTTTAAGTTTAATGATGTATGATCCTATGTGGTTGAATAAGATTTTGGATTTGTACTGAAAGGCATCCTGTTTTTAGAATCACAAGCAAACCCGCCAAAGACTCCCTTGGGTCACTATTAAAAGGAAGCTCCTACAAAGTGTAAAGAACTCAACTAAACTAAACCTCCCTTCTTACCAGCTATTATAGTGCGCAAGGGATAAATTAGGCGCTAAGGCGCAAAAAACTGACAACAAATTGATAGTTTTTCTAAGGTTGAAGAAACACAAAGAACACTAAGATTGCACAAAGTTCACGATGTATTACTTTGATTGAGATGCTGGATTTTCAAATACATTAAGCACTCTTCTAATCCCATTCTTTAGCAATTGAATGAAAATAAAAAACTTAGTGTTCGTCGTGCCTCATCGTGTACTTTGTGTTACGCTGAATACCTAACTCCTAGCGTATTTCTGCCGGTTCACAGAATGCTGCGCCCCACCAGGCGGGGAACATTTCCCGAAAGGCTTATTTTCGGAAGCGAAAATTCTTAGTGACTATTCGTGTTTTGCTGAATAAAGAAAAAACGGTATAAGTGTGAGACCTCTATGTTTATAGAGGCAGGCTGCACGATGTATCATAGAAGTAATACAGTTTGGCTTCAAAAAATCTCAACACACTTTTTTATCCCTTGCTTAGTATAGTAGCCCGGTGGTTTGTTTGTTGGCCAGCCGCATAGCGAACAGAAAGTACAAGAGTGCGACCTCTATGGTCATAGAGGCAGGCTGCAACAAAAGCCTAATCGTAGCAGTCAGTTTGGTCCAAAAAAAAGCCTGCAGAATTTTACCTGCAGGCTTTATACATTAATACACTAATTTATTTACGCGTGTACTCTTCTATCTACCTTGGGTGCAAGGGTTGTGTCAGCAGCACCTAAAGGCTTGTCTTTCGCCAAATCCATTAAGATTGGAGCGGCAACAAAAATGGACGAATAGGTACCGGTAATTACACCGATCAACATTGCAAAAGCAAAACCACGGGTAACCTCACCACCAAAGATAAATAAGCAAAGGATGGTAAGGAAAACCGTAAGCGACGTCATGATCGTACGGCTTAAAGTTTCATTGATTGCCTTGTTGATTATAGTTCCTTTATCTACACCTTTCATCAGGCGGCTGTCTTCACGGATACGGTCAAACACAATCACCGTATCGTTCATAGAAAAACCAATTACTGTAAGTATGGCAGCAATAAAGTGCTGGTCAATTTCAAGCGGAAAGGGAACAAAATCTTTAAGGAAACTAAATACAGCCAATGTTACAAATACGTCGTGCAATAACGCCACAATAGTACCAAGTGAATACCTCCAGTCGCGGAAACGAATGAAGATGTAGAAACAGATGGCGAGTAATGAAACGATTGTCGCCGTTTTTGCGCCCGACTTCAGGTCATCGGAAATGGTGGGCAAAACTGTTTGTGAACTTTGCTTGTATTTCGAATCAAATTCGCGGTAGGTGAGGCCTTGTGGCAGGAAGGGCTTCAGGCCATTGAACATCTTAGCTTCCACTATCGAGTCAACGTTTGGACCAGTTTCAGCAATAAGGTGCGAAGTGGTAATGTTTAGCTGGCTGTTGCTGCCAATTGTCTTTATAATAGGGTATTCGCCAAATTCAGTTCTCAAAGCATTAGCAATAGCATCTCTTTCTACAGGTTTGCCAAATTGAATAGTATAGCTGCGGCCTCCGCTAAACTCTACACCCTCATCAAAACCATGAAAGAAGGAGCCTATACCCAGTAGCGCTACCCCAACAGAAATACCATAAGCCACCTTGCGATATTCTACAAATTTGTATGCAGCATGCTTAAACACTTTACGACTTATTGTAGTAAAATATTCAAAGTGACGGTTCTTTTTAGTATACCAATCAGAGATAAGCCTTGAGATAAGGATACCGCAAAACAGGGAAAGCAGGATACCCAATATTTGAGTAGTTGCAAAACCCAATACCGGGCCAAGGCCAAAGTAAAACAGGATGATGGCTGTAAGTAACGTAGTAACGTGGCCATCTAACACCGGTGCCATCGCCCGCTTATACCCATCGTTTACAGCAAGCTGATAACTTTTGCCACGGGTCAGTTCTTCTTTTATCCTTTCAAAAATGATAACGTTGGTATCTACTGCAAGGCCAATGGTTAATACCAAAGCCGCAATACTTGGCGCAGTAAGCGTAGCACCTAAGGCACTAAGTATACCTACCGTAAACAACAGGTTTAATATAAGTGCAATGTTAGCCACCCAACCCGCAGTGTTGAAGTAAACAAGCATTAGGACAAATATGATGACGAATGCTATGACAAAAGCTAGTGTACCGCCCTGTATAGCATCTTGTCCAAGGGTGGGACCAACAACCTGCTCCTGTACTATTTTAGCCGGCGCAGGTAACTTACCGCTCTTTAAAATGTCGGCAAGGTCTTGCGCTTCCTGCAGCGAAAAACTTCCGGTTATTTCTGAACTACCATTGGGGATAACACCATTTACGAACGGCGCACTATACACAATTTCATCCATTACAATGGCTATTGGCTTTCCAATGTTGTCACCGGTCATCTTAGCCCAAATCCTTTCACCCACCTTATCCATATTCATTTTAATAGCCACACGACCTCTCTCGTCAAAGTCTTGCACGGCATCACTTACGTGGTCACCTTCCAGTTTGGCCAGGGTTGCTCCATCTACTGTTTTTACAGCATACAGCGGCAAAAATTCAACTACTTTACCCTCGGCCATTTCCTGTTTGCCAAACATAAACTGCAGGTTGGCAGGAAACTTATTCTTCACCATATCCATTCTCAGGTAGTTGTTCAGCAGCCCGGTGTCTTTTATGGCCACATAACCAAGCTGAGAAGGATATTGCACCTGTCCATCTTTGCCTTGTTGCGGCTGACTTAAACTAAATATTGACAACAATGGGTTAGCATTTGCAGCTTTTGGATCAGCCGTTTTTGCAGCAGTAGAGCTGGTATCAAGTGAGCTAAGTGTAGCAGTTTTGGTGGTGTCGGTAGTTGTTGCAGGTATTTTGGTCACTGCGCTTGTATCAGCGTTAGTCGCAGTGTCAGTAGTTGTGGTTGTACCGGACAGGTAGGCCGCAAGTGTTTTTTCTGCTTCCTGAATGCCACTGTACACTTCACTTATATTATAAACTTCAAAAAACTGGAGGTTTGCGGTGGATTGTAAATACTTACGCACACGCTCCGGATCTGTAACGCCTGCAAGTTCAATAGTGATAATGCCTTTTGCTTCATCAAGGTTGATGGTTGGCTGGGCCACACCAAATTTATCTATACGGGTACGCAGGATATTATAGGTGTTGTTAACCGCACCTTTGGCTTGCTCACGAATGTATCCAATTACCTGTCCGTCACTTGCATCAAAACCAATACGCTTGTTGCTGGCAGCGGCAAAAACTGTAGAAAGCCTGCCATTGGGATTAACCTTTTTGAATTCTTCTGAAAACAGGGTAATGAAATCCGCACCACTATTAGCCTTGCGTTTGTTTGCTTCCTCAAGTGCCTTGTTAAATGCAGGGTCTTTACTGTATCCACTTAATGATCTCACCAATCCGTCAAGGCCAACTTCCATGGTAACGTTCATACCACCTTGCAAATCAAGACCAAGCATCAGCTCCTGGTCTTTGGCGTACTGGTACGTTCCTACGCCTAGCACAATTTTATCGTTCTTGGTGCTATCCAATAAACGTTGTAGGCGCGATTTTTTTAAGGTGGAGAGTGAGTCATTATAAAACGCCTGTAACTCTTTATTACCGGGATATTTTTGCTCAGGAGAAGGATAATTTGCCTTCAACCACTTTTCAGCTCTTTCCTCCATTTTGTTTTCATGGCTATGTACAAACCATGTAAAACTCAATTGGTACAAACAAATTAAGATTAATGCTACGGCAAAAATCTTCACCAAACCTTTCAGTTGCATACTAGTGAGGGTTTACAATAAATTTTTTATTTCCCGAATTTTTCGGGGTGGCAAAGATAAGAGATTGAGCATGAAAATAGCAGAAAAAAAGGTGTACCAAAAACCCACTCTAATCAACTGTTAAGCAATTGATTACGTAATTTTTCTTGTCGTCAAATCCCCTTAAATTTTCCTAAAATTCCCTTGCACTTGCCACATTTAAAAACAAAGGTGTATACATATCTAACCCTCGCATCTTTATAAAACTCGAATGTGAAAGCGCTTGACAGTGCAGTATATTTGGCAGTATCTAACAGTTTACAAGGTTCTGAAGAAGAAAATTGATTGAGTGGGAGCAAAATTGACAAGCACATATACTGCTGGTTTAACAGTTGGGCAACTTCTATTACTCTAACCCCGTTGCCAGGCTTGAAGAAAAACAAAGGCGTGCTTCTTTGTACATCCCCTCATCTTTTCTTGCGAAATACCTCCCGGAATTCATGGGAGCAAATCAATTTGCAAACACCAGGCAAACAGGTTTAGGCACCTCGAATTGTTCGCCTGTTAGGGTAAGTAGTCCTGTCTTACTATTTCTCCTGAAAACAACAATATTATTGGTGTTTTGGTTAGCTACCAGCAGGTACTTACCCGATGGTTCAATTACGAAATTACGAGGTGCTTTTCCCTGGGTAGGGGTTATATCACGCAGTATTAGCCGACCCGTAGACGGATTAATTGCTAATACGGCTATAGAGTTTGCGTCTCCACGATTTGACGCGTACAAAAATTTTCCATCTGGCGAAACATGAATGTCGGCACTACCAATATTCCCTTTATAGTCCGCAGGATGGCTTGACAAACGCTGAATTCTTGTCAGCTTGCCTTTGTTGTATTGAAACACCGAAACCATCCCTGAGAGTTCTTCTAATACATAGGCAAAACGCTGGTTGGGATGAAAAGTCATGTGGCGCGGGCCGCTTCCTGGCTCGGTTGCAGTAAAAGCTGGAGTAGCGGGCGAAAGTGGCCGTTGTGCATTGCTGTTAAAAGCATAGGCCATTATTTTATCTGTACCCAAATCGGGGGTGAACAAAAAGTCGTGTTGTGGACTGAAAAGTGTTTGGTGTACATGGGCTTTTTCCTGCCGGGCGGTGTTTGCACTACTGCCTGTGTGCTGTACCAATTGGCTCCGGATTTTAAGAGAGCCATTCTCATTTACGCCAAAAACGGTAGCACTGCCTCCTGAATAGTTTGCAGCGGTTATCCATTTATTGCTTTTATGCACCGCTACGTAACAGGGGTTATCGCCACCTGTTTCTTCGTTGTTTAAAAATCTAAGGCTACCTGATGCAGCATCATAGGAATAAGCACTTACGCTGGCATTTTTCCTGCCATCTGTTTCGCTCACTGCATACAGAAATTTATTGTTGGTTGATAAGGCCAGGTACGACGGGCTGGCCGCGCTATCGGTACTGCTAAGCAGGGTAGCCTTGCCCGTAGTTACATTGAACTTATACACGTATATACCCTTGCTGCCTGTACCGGTATACGTACCTACCAACAGGTTTATATTTTGCGCAGCACTAAGTGTAGAAATAAGCATAAATAAAAAGGTAAGTCGGAAAAGCATGTGGCAATAAATTATCCTGCAATGTAAGGATGTTGTGCAAAAGCGATCATCGTTTGTTCCGTTAAGAATTTTTTGGTTACCAGCAGGAGGGTGGCTATTTGGTCTCTACGGCTGTAGAGATTGCTGCCTGCCCCGTCACTTCTGCGGGGTCGCACTCTTGTACTTTTAGAATTTCTATTCAGCATAGCTACCCGCACACCTTACCTAAACATCATTTAAAAAACCTAAAGGACTCTGTTTATAAA
>MWWF01000215.1_pt1 | contig 11498 bp, 10 predicted proteins | sample 1047351 | NCBI WGS metagenome assembly MWWF01 (sample SAMN06349970, study PRJNA376086) | soil metagenome | isolation source: MGM-3 sample Antarctic (ecotone) soil | place: Antarctica
AATTAAGATTTGATGTTCCGGGTTATCAGATTTTTAATGGATAGTTGATCGCCGATGTGCAATGACAGAGATAAAAGTAATTTCATCACATTTATTCAAATCAAATCGTTCGGCATATTTCCAAATACCCTGAAAGATTTCTAACGTCAGAGTTTCCGCTTCTTCCAAAGAATTAGTTTTTGATTTGGCTAAAGCCCAAATTAAATTGCCGTAACTATCAATACAATCTTTAACGGCTGTTTTATCGAGTTGGGCGAGCCTTTGAAAAACTGTCCGAGCATTAATTTCTTTGTTAATTTTTTTGTCCAATAATAACATTAGTTTCTCGCTCTGGAATAAATCAAAAGGCTACACTGTTTTGTAATGTAGCCTAACCCCTGCCCTTGCTCGTTTAATACTACAAGGTATTTTTGATACACTTTGCCTTCAGAAATTAAATTTCAGCAATTTCTATGCCAAGAAAATAGTCAAATTTGAGTTTTGCTTTTGCTGAAATTTAGTAACTGAAATAACTGTATTAGACATCTCTTTGAATTAGACAAAACATTTGTTTTGTCTAATAATCTTTTTGATGAATCCGAGCCGAGCTAAAAAAGCCGACACAATTAAATTTCTTACTGAAAACGAAATAAAAAAAATATTCGGTTATATTTCAAGCAAAAGAGATAAAGCAATTTTTCTTTTGGCGTATCGGCACGGATTACGCGCTAGTGAAGTAGGGCTTTTACAGCGAAATGATTTTGACGAAAAACAGCTAAGATTAAATATTCAAAGGTTAAAGGGTAGTCTTTCCGGCGTTCATCCATTACAAGCCGACGAGGTAAGAATTTTGAAAAGTTATCTGCGGACGCGCACCGATTCCCTACCCTACCTTTTTCCCAGCAGAAAAGGCGCACCAATTAGCCGAGCAATGTTAGACGTTTTGATAAAGGATTATGGAGAAAAGGCGAAGCTCCCGGACGACAAAAGACATTTTCACGTTTTGAAACATTCGATTGCAACACACTTACTCGACACGGGCGCAGATATTCGTTTTGTGCAGGATTGGTTAGGACACGCCAACATACAGAACACAATAATTTACGCTCAGATTTCAGTCGGAAGCAGACAGCAAAAAGCGAGAGAATATTTTCAAAAGATGCCCAAGTTTTGAGCGCGTCCGATAATCCCCTTTTGGTAAAATTGTTGTGAAAACATACTTTTTAATGTAGCATCTAATTAGCATCGAATAATATGCTTTAGAGGTAGTTATGATAAATCTTAAAAACATTCAGTCACTTACCAATTTCAAAAGAAATACAACTGAGTCAGTTGAGCAGTTAAAGCAAACGAAAAGCCCGCTCGTTTTGACTGTCAATGGCAAAGCCGAGTTAGTCGTGATCGGCGCGGAAGAATACGAAGAAATGATTCTGAAGGTAGAGCAAGCCGAAACCGTCCGCGCCATTCAGCACGGAATAGACGCTTTTGAGAAAGGCGAATTTAAACCCGCCAGAGAAGCACTAACCGAATTGAAAACCAAATATGACTTATAGAGTTGATATTTCAATTCCCGCTTTGCAGGACGCGGAAGCCGGATTTCTATGGATTCGCCAATTTAATAACGATACCGCTAAGGCTTGGTATGAAGGACTTTTGGAGGCTGTTTTTTCACTTGAACAACTTCCCTATCGTTGCCCCTTTGCCCCTGAAAGCGAAATTTTAGGGCGCGAAGTTAGACAGCTTATTTACGGCAAAAGAAACCAAACTTATAAAATCTTTTTTGAAATCCGCGAGGAAGAAAAAACCGTTCGCATTTACCGAATTTGGCACAGTTCTAAAGACTGGATCAGCGCGGAAGAATTTAACGAAGGTAAGCCGGAAGCGTAGAAACTTATTTTAGGTTTAATTAAAGATTATTGACCATTATACTGTTTTACCAGTAAGTTGTATTACTGGTAAAACAGTATAATGGTCAAACAACTTACTGTTGGCTATACTTCTCAGCTAATAAACTTATTGCTTCTCTTACTAAGCTACTTTTATCAGGCTTAGAGCCTGTTTCTTTTCGCTGTTTTAATTGGATAGTTTCTAAAACTGTAATTTGGTCGAGTTCTAAGTAGTATGTCGCTTTTATGAAATTCTCTTTATTATCCGAAACCTTATTTTCGGGTTCGGTTATTTCTTCCGTTGGATTTTGGAAAATAGCGTTTAGCCCTTGTTGATCGGTTGCCCGTCTTTCTTTTAATGATGCCCTTTTAGCCACGTTTTTCTATCTCCTTAGCTAGGTTTCGGTATGCGTCAGTTGCTGACGAGTCAGGATTAGTTTTTAGAACTGAATCACCAGCAAGAGAGCTATCTTGAAATTTTACGGTATATGGAATCACGGTCTCGAAAAGAAACTGTGAATAGGTTTCTTTTAATTCGTCTAAAACTTCTCTTGAATGAGTCGTTCGGGAATCAAACATCGTAGGCAAAATGCCAGTAATTTGCAGGTCTGGATTAATTCTTTGTTTTACTTTTTCAATCGTTTGTAAAAGTAGTTCCATACCCCGTAAGGCTAAATATTGGGTTTGAATCGGAATAACTACATTTGTTGAGGCTGATAAAGCATTAACCGTTAGCAGCCCTAAACTCGGCTGGCAGTCAATCAATACATAATCATATCCATTCTGGACGGGAGAGAGCTTTTCTTTTAGAACGTATTCCCTCCCCGTTTCGTTAACGAGTTCTACGTCAGCCGCAGCCAAATCTATATTGGCAGGAACTAAATCCAACCCCGAATTTGTTTTAATAATGACATCCTTTAGCTTCACGGATGAGGAACGAAGCACACTGTAAACAGTCTTTTCCAACGAGGAAGGATTAAGCCCTAGCCCCGCCGTTAATGCCCCTTGAGGGTCAAAGTCAATCACTAGAACTTTCCGCCCTAATTCGACCAGGGAAGCACCTAAATTTATAGTTGTAGTAGTTTTTCCAACGCCCCCCTTTTGTTGGGCGAGAGCTATTATTTTTGTCATACTAAGCCATTCTGCTGTTAAGATGGTAAAACATTATGCAAGTATGCCAGTAACTTTTAATACTGTCAAAACAGTAAGATGTCTTACTGTTTCAAGTTAAAGTAAGCATACTTTCGGTTACGGCTGTTCACAATAACGGTTACGACTATTCACAATAAGAGTTACGGAAACTCACAATAACGGTTACGGTTATTCACAATAACGGTTACGAAATATCACAATAACGGTTACGGAAACTCACAATAAGAGTTACGGTTTTCGGAGCTAAGGTGTTGATTTTAATACATTATCGGACGCTCAACATATAGACTATTAGACTAATATATTAACAACAACAACAGAGCCGCTTTGCATTTGTTGTTGTTGTTCGTGTAAATTCTTTTTGAAATGTCAGAATCAGCATTAGAATTAATTCCCACAGATATTATAAGAACGGAAACCGCGCTTTCTCGTTTCCCAATTCACCGACTTTCAAAGTCAGGCAAAGTATCAATTGAGATCAAAGTTAAAAACTCAGAAGGGGAATTAACAACCCGTTGGCAAGTTAAAAATCCACCCGATCCACTTGCTTACAAACTGGACACCTTAGTTATAAACCGCCGGATAGATGAGCTAGGGAAGCCCATTCCGAAAGTGATAAGACTCGGAAGCCTGAGCGAGATCGCCGAAGAACTTGGGCTAAAAAATACCCGGAACACCGACCACATTAAAAACGCAATTATTCAAAATGTCGGCGCGGTAATAACCGCAAAATTTAGCTATAAAACAAAAGACGGCACAGTAAGAAAAATTGAAATAGCAGATACTCGATACGGAGCAATTTTCACGGGCGAAGAATTGCCAAACGGCGAAAAGGCAGACGCAACATATATTTTACTTCACGACGTTTACCGGGAAATTCTCAATTCAGCCCCGACTAGACCGCTTGATTATGAATATCTGAAAGAGCTTTCACCCGTAGCCCAAAGGCTTTACGAGCTTTTAAGCTATCAAATGTATGGCGCAATAAAACACAGGCGCACCGCAAAAATGCTTTATTCCGAGTTTTGCACATACGCCCCGCAGACGCGCTTTTTTGATTGGGAACAGGTCAGACCGCAAATGTATCGGCTTCACAAACCGCACCTAGAAAGCGGCTACATTGAAACGATCAGCTTTGAAAAGCTGCGAAACGATGACGGCACACAAGACTGGTTATTTACTTATACCGCCGGGCGAAAAGCGAAAGGAGAACATACTTTTGCCACCCGAAAACCTTTACCGCGAGCGAAGGAAATTAAATCAAATCCGGTTCAGCCGTCACTTATCCCGGACGAGCCGCGCCCGTCACTTATCCCGGACGTTGAACTTTCATTTTCGGAAGCAGACGAAAAGCTAATTTCTAAAATGCGAGAGTTCGGAGTAGGAGAGAGCAAGGCGCGAAGCCTTGTTAAAAGCCACAGGGAAGCGGTAGAGCGAGAAATTCCAGTCTTTCCACACCGACTACTAGGGGGAGCAATCAAAAACATCTCAGGGCTATTTATCAAAGCTGTCGAAGAAGGGTATGAAACTCCGCAAAATTATCTTGATTCTGTGGAGGGAATTGAATCAGAAAAACGGTTTGAAGGCGAGCGAAAAAAGAACGAAGAAAAAGACAAGGAAAAAAGGAAAGAAGCAGAATCTTGGGAACGAGCAAACGAGCGATTAAATAATTTACCGGAAGCCGAGCGTCAAGGGCTTTGGGAAGCGACCAGAGTCAAAATTATTTCATCACCAAAATATAAAGATTCAACCCCACAACAATTAAAAATTTTGGAGTATGTAATGGACGGTTCGATTCGTTCGGAAATCATCGAAATTTTCATCCAGGAAGAAGAGCAAAAAAATGCCGAGTAAAACTCAATTTTGAAGCAAAGATTTCTCCCATCATTACCTATAACTTCACTAGCCTTTTTATAAAAGTTGACGTGACTAGATAAGCTCAGTTAAAATAAAATTGACTTCCGATTAGGGTAAGGGGCAAGCAGTGTTTTGCTAACGCAAAACTCACTCACTGCGCTTCGCTCGTTCGTGTACTTGCCCTGCGGGGCTTGTCATTAAGACGAACAAAACGACCTGCGGAATGAAGAAAGTTTGACAAAAAATCAATGAAAAAAACTGGGCGACCAAGGCTTGGAGAGAAGAAAAAAACGCACCGCGTCGGGGTATTTTTTACAGTGAAAGAGTTCGCCAAAATTCAACTCAATGCCAGTCGCGCGGGACTAACAGAGGCAGAATTTTTACGGCGAATCGGGTTGGGAAAAGAGGTAAAAGCTCCACCGAGAACGGTAAATTTTGTGGCGGTAAAAGAGATCAATGCAATCGGAAAAAATTTGAATTCATTGGTGAGAGCAATACTTACTTTCAAGAGCGAGGATACCGCCGGAATCACAAATTCGATCAAGCGAATGGAATCAAGTTTGCAGGAAACAATCGGAAGACTTTTAGAGCGATAATATGGCAATTGCAAGCGTTGGCAAATCGGGCGGAGCAAAGGGAGCAATCGGTTATGTTCTTAAAACTGATAGAGAAAAAGAACCATCTATTATCGGCGGAGCTTTCGGTACAAAAGAAGAAATCACCAGACAGTTCGATGCCTACTCAGCACTTCGCCCCGGACTGAAAAATCAGGTTTCGCACATCTCCATCTCACTCAAACCCGGCGAGCATTTAGATGAGGAACAAAAACTTAATTTCGCCGAAAGACTGATGGAAAAACTCGATTTTCAAAAGGAGCGCGTGCCGTATCTGGTGGTCGAACATCATGATAAAGAGTACGAGCATTTTCATATTATCGCCGGAAGAATTCGGGATGACGGCACGGTCGTTTCGGACTCGAAAATTGCATTGCGGACGATTCAAGCGACTAAGGAAATTGAGAAGGAATTCGGACTCGAACCGGTCGAATTTAGACAAAACAGTGACCGCAGAACAAAGCGCGGCGAGTATAAACTGATGGAGCGCACCGGTGAATTATCAATTATCGCAGAGGCAAAGCTCATCATTGGTGAAACCTTGAAAGACAAGCCGCAGACGAAAGAATTCGTTGAAAAAATCCAAAACTCAGGCTTTGATGTGAGACCGAATATTTCGGAAAAAACAGGGAAAATGAATGGCTTCAGCTTTAAGAAAAATGAAATCACGTTCAAGTCTTCAGCCATCGCCAAGGATTATTCTTTCCAAAATTTACAGAAAAACGGTTTGGATTATGACCAAGCAAGAGACGCGGCGTTTTTAATTGAGGTCAAACATGAATTTACCGAAAAACTTGGTAATGAAAGCCGAGGAAATAGAGGAATTGAAACGCCAAAATCAATTACTCATCGAGCAGAATCAGTTGCTCGCGGAACGGAATCTGGCATTGTCCAAATACAGCCAAACGTTAGCGAAACAGAACCAAGAATTTCGCACGTTCAAGGTCGAAATAGTCAATCTGAAATTAATGATTCAAAAGACCTCGCTGTCCAGACTGACGCTGGTTCAAATCTTTCTGCTTTTGCAGGACAAACTTATCAAACACAAATATTTGACAGAAAGTTTTCTGAAAGCGGACGCGCAAGAGATCAAGAAAAATCAGGAGCTGACGGTCGAGAAGATTCAAGAATTAGAAAACCAACTGAAGAGTTTATCTCAATAAAATTTACAGTTACCGAGCCGAAGCTGAAAGACGCGCCTTCACCTAAACACGAACGGGAAATCGAACGCTCGCGCAATCGCGGAATGGAAAGATGAAATATCAAAAGCGTAATTTGATAATCACATCCTCAAGGCTCGGCGAATAGAATATAGCTGGTGTAATTAGAGGAAAGGCAATTAGTATTAAGTAGTCGTTCACAATTAGACTTAACTATCTTGTGATTAGTTAAATATAGGAGTTACGCAGTTGAAACATTGTTAAACATAGCTTTATTGAAAATAAAAGACTTATGGCGATTTGTATTTACCAAAAACGCTCGTAAGTTATTGATTTTCCGTTCAACTGCGTAACTCCTAAAATACTGAAGTCAAGAGATTTATGTCGTCTATGACTATAAGCTCAAATTGATATAGGCAAACATAATTGTGAACGACTACTTATATTAGACATTACAGTTATTTTTTTATCTTTTTATAAATGAAAAAATCAATGTTTTTATATAGAAATTGATTTCGTATTAGACAAAACAGTTATTTTGTCTAATAACTTAAGAAGAATTGCGTTATGATATATTGCATTGCACCTTTTGCGTCCCAAAAAACGTAAAGTTGCGCTCATTCGCGTTATAATATCCGCGAATTAACAAATTTCTCCAATGGCATTAAAAGACATTATTGTAATCGGAGCTTCAGCCGGTGGTTTTGAGGCTCTCAAAAAATTAGTGAAAGGGCTGCCGAAGGATTTGGCGGCGGCGGTTTTTATCGTTTGGCATCTGCCCGCCAATGCTCACGGCGTTCTGCCGTCGGTGCTGGGAAAAGAAGGAACACTCCCGGCGGCGCACGGCGTGGACGGCGAAGAAATCAGGACGGGGCGAATTTACGTCGCTCCGCCCGATCATCACCTGCTCGTCGAAGAAAACCGCGTTCGCATCACCAAAGGTCCGAAGGAAAACCGCTTTCGCCCCGCCGTTGACACGCTCTTTCGCTCTGCCGCGTATGCGTGCGGGGCGCGGGTGATCGGAGTGGTCTTGTCGGGCGCGCTCGACGACGGTACAGCCGGTTTGTGGACGATCAAACATCGCGGCGGAACGGCGGTTGTCCAAGAACCCTCCGATGCTGAGTTTTCGTCAATGCCCGAATCGGCGCTGCGCGAGGTGGAGGTGGATTACGCTATTCCCGTTTCCGAAATGGCGGCTTTGTTGACCCATTTGACCGAGGAGAAAAATTTGGAGGCGCGTGAAATCAGTATGGATGAAAATAAAAAAACCGAGATAGAGGTTCGCATCGCGGCGGAAGAAAGCGCGTTTGAGGTCGGCGTGATGAGTCTCGGTGAAATTTCACCTTTTACGTGCCCTGATTGTCACGGCGTTCTGATTAAAATTAAAGACGGAAAAATCAATCGTTTCAGATGTCATACGGGACACGCTTTTTCCGCCGACACGCTGCTCGCGAACGTCACCGAACGGATCGAAGATTCGATGTGGGGCGCGATGCGCGAAATGGAAGAAAGCATTATGCTGCTGCGCGAGATGAGCAAGAATTTTGCCGAATCGGATCACAAGCAGATGGCGGAGTTGTTTTTACAAAAAGCAAATGAAGCCGAAAACCGCGTTAAATTGATCCGCCGGGTGGTGCTCGAACACGAACAACTAAGTGAAAACGGGCTCCGGCAGCAAACAGAAAGCAGCAGGCAAAAATCAATCTAAAGTTACCAATTTTGATGATGATCCATCTTGCTTCCGGATACTTCAACTTTGAAACACTAATCATCATTTGGAAGTGCTACAATTTAGTGAAAGCTTTAAACGTTTGACATCAGCAGTTAAAGTCCGCGGGTTTCAATTCGCGGATTGTCATATTTACAAGGGGAATTGAGCAATGGAAAGTGAAGCATCTCCGGAGATGTCCAAATTTGATTCGGAATCCAAAGCTTTAAGTTTGTCAGTCGAACCGAAAGATTTTTTAACGGTCGGAATCGGCGCGTCCGCCGGCGGGATTAAGCCGCTCAAAGAGTTTTTCGCCGCGATGCCAGCCGACAATGGAATGGCATTTGTCGTCATTCTGCATCTTTCGCCCGAACACGAAAGCCAGCTTCCCGCCGTTTTGCAGACAAATACATCGATGCCGGTGATTCAGGTTCAGGAAACCGTCAAAATCGAGCCGAATCACGTTTACGTTATTCCGCCGACCAAACATCTGGCAATGATGGATGGCGAAATTCGTCTGATCGAACCCGAAACGATTCGCGGCAAGCGCGTTCCGATTGATCTGTTTTTCCGCACTCTTGCCGACGCTCACAGTAAAAACGGGGTTTGCGTGGTTTTGTCCGGCACGGGCGCGGATGGCGCGGCAGGACTCAAACGCGTCAAGGAAGCGGGCGGGTTTTGCATCGTCCAGGATCCGGCGGAAGCCGAATACGACGGGATGCCGCGCAGCGCGATAGCAACGAATCTCGCGGATTTGATCTTGCCGGTCGGGGAAATTCCCGCTAAGATTCTCGCCTTCAAACAGAGCGCGGAAAAAACCAAACTTCCTGAAAGCGAAGCGGAAAATCCGCCGCCCGAACTCGGCGCGGACGCTTTGCGCGAAGTCCTCGCCATCCTCAAAACAAACACGAAACACGATTTTTTAAATTACAAACAACCGACGATGCTCCGGCGAATTGCCCGTCGTCTGCTGGTTCACGGACTCGCGGACATCCCCGCTTATGTTCAGTTTCTCCGCGAAAATCCGAATGAAACGCAGGCTCTGCTGCGTGATCTGCTGATTTCCGTGACCAGTTTTTTCCGCGATAAAGAAGCGTTTGACGCGCTCGAAAATGTAGTCGTGCCGCGCCTCTTCGACGGCAAAACCGGCAGTGATTCGGTGCGCGTCTGGTGCGTTGCTTGCGCGACGGGCGAAGAAGCGTATTCAATCGCCATGCTTTTGTGCGAATTCGCTTCAAAACTTGATGACCCGCCGAAAATTCAGATTTTTGCCAGCGACATTGCCGAAAGCTCAATCGCCGAAGCCCGCGAAGGTCGCTACGACGAAACGATTACTGTCGACGTTTCGCCCGAACGATTACGCCAATTTTTCACTAAAGACGGAGATTCCTACCGCGTCAAAAAGGAATTGCGTGAGTTGGTTTTGTTTGCGCCGCACAATATTTTGCACGACTCGCCGTTTTCGCGGCAGGATTTGGTGACGTGCCGCAATTTGTTGATTTACCTCAACCGCCAGACGCAGGAAAAAGTGCTGGAAGTTTTTCATTTCGCTTTGCAGCAGAACGGCTATTTGTTTTTGGGCGCGTCGGAAATGGCGGAAACAGTTCCCAATATGTTCGCGGAAATTGACAAAAAACAGCGAATTTACCAATGCCGTCCCGCCGTGTCGAAATACACGGGCGTTCCCGTCGCGCCGGTGGCGGAAGCGCAGATGAAAATTTCCGAATCAAACGGCAGGCAGCGCGAAGGGGCGTTTTCCTTCAACGACCTGCATTTCAAACTCGTCGAACAATTTTCGCCGCCGAGCGTTTTAATCAACGAAAATTATGACATTCTGCATTTGAGCGAATCCGCCGGGCGTTATTTGCGGATTAGCGGCGAACCCAACTTTAATCTGGGCAAAATAGCGCATCCGGCTTTGCGACCTGATTTGCTCGCCGCGCTTTTTGCCGCGAAACAGCAAAACGGTGCAGCCGAATCGCGTCATCTGCGCGTCAATCTCAACGGCAAAGAGTGTTTCGTTAATTTGACCGTTCATCCGATTGACGCGCCCGAAGCCGCACGCGGCTATTTCCTCGTTGTCTTTGACGAAATAAGCAACGAATCGATTCCCGCCGAAATGCTGCAAAAGTTTGTTTCCGCCGACCAAGGCGCGGAAGTCGTGATTCGCCGTCTCGAACAAGATTTGCAATTTACGCGCGACCGTCTGCGGCTGACGATTGACCGGCACGAAGTTTCGGTTGAAGAACTCAAATCCTCGAACGAGGAATTCCAGGCGATCAACGAAGAGTTGCGCTCGACGACCGAAGAACTGGAAACGAGCAAAGAAGAACTGCAATCGGTCAACGAGGAACTCATGACCGTTAACTATGAATTGAAAGACAAGGTTGAAGAAGTCGGCAACACCAATTTGGATTTGCACAATTTGATGAATTCGATTGAGGTCAGCTCGATTTTTCTCAACCGCGATTTGCAAATCAAACGCTTCACGTCGCCCGTCCAAAAACTTTTCAACATTATTCCGCCTGATGTCGGGCGACCGCTCGCACATCTGACGCACCGGCTCGATTACAAAAATCTGCCGGCGGATGCGGGCGAGGTTCTGCAGACTCTGGAGCCGTTTGAACACGAAATAAAAAGCGAAGACGAGCGCTGGCACTGCGTCCGCATAGTTCCGTATCACTCGGCGGAAAACCAGATTGACGGCGTTCTCATAACCTTTGAAGACATCACCGAGCGCAGGCAGGCGAAGGACGCTTTGAAAGATGCCGACCGGCGCAAAGACGAATTTCTGGCAACTCTCGCGCACGAACTTCGCAATCCGCTGGCGCCGATTCGCTCGGGTTTGGAAATCATGAATCGTCCTGATTGCAGCGCGGAAAAAGTTGAGCAAACCTTAAAAATTATCGAACGCCAAACTAATCAAATTATTCGGCTGGTTGACGATCTGCTTGACATCTCGCGGATTACGCAGGGCAAAATCAACCTCAAAAAAGAGCGTATTGAACTAAAAATGGCAATCGAACTGGCACTGGAGACAAGCCGCGGGCTGATTGAAAGCAGCGGGCATCAATTGACGATTTCTCTGCCGGAAGAATTCATATATCTTGACGCCGATTTGACGCGGATTTCCCAAATTTTG
>MWWF01000216.1_pt1 | contig 11480 bp, 9 predicted proteins | sample 1047351 | NCBI WGS metagenome assembly MWWF01 (sample SAMN06349970, study PRJNA376086) | soil metagenome | isolation source: MGM-3 sample Antarctic (ecotone) soil | place: Antarctica
TCAATTGAAAAGTGGTGAAGAGTTTTTCTGTGTATTCTTTCTTGCCTTGCATGTTTTATAGACAAGGTCTCTATTGCTTTTGTTTCAGTAGATTTATCCACAAATGTGAGTTGTGCAACAAGCACATTGGTATTGCCAATAGTTGGGCTGGACATTGAAGCAATCAGCAGCGGCAATTCTGTTGTACCTCAGTTCCGGGCTTGACGAACAAAGCCAAACTTTAGTTCTTAATATTTATCTTTAGTAAAGAACCAGGCAGCGGTTCCGGCGGACGAATTTCAAATTCCCAACCATCGGCAATACCTGACCGTTAACAGTAACTCTTTGAACACCCTACAAACATCGAGTCTACAATTCACCAAAACTAATGATTGATTTACTTAACTACCTCCACCTAATTCATTGACCGGAAAAACCTAACTTAACTTTGCAAATAAAATGAGCGTAAATGGCGGCAGCAAATAATGATCTTTTCTATACACGGTTGCCCATCAATGAAATTTCGCTAAGCGATCTGTTAACAGAGGAACATCTGTTTTTTAAAATTCCTGCTAACTGGCATGTACTTATCACAGACGTAAAAAATTCTACCGCTGCAGTTAACACCGGCCTGCATGAAACAATAAACCTGGTGGCAACAGGCAGCATCGTTGCCTTGCTAAATATTGCATACAAAGCAAACATTAGTCTTCCCTTCTTTTTTGGCGGCGATGGAGCTACATTCATTATTCCGCCAACAATGCTGCAACCGGCAATGGATGCACTGCTACAGCATAAGGAAAATACAAAAACAAGTTTCGAACTTGACCTTAGGGTTGGCCACGTGGCAGTTGCTGATATCTATGGACAAAAGCATGAACTCAACATCAGTAAATTAAAAACTTCAGACCTCTTTGCTATTCCTGTATTGCTGGGCGATGGATTAATGTATGCAGAGAAAAAGATAAAGGCCGAAGATTATCTCAATACAGCACAGCAACCAGCCGAACACGAACTTGACCTCAGTGGTATGCAATGTCGCTGGGATAAAATAAAACCACCCGAAAATACTTTTGAAGTAGTTAGTTTATTAGTTACAGCCCGTGAAGGAGCAAAACAATCTGTGGTTTTTAAAAAAGTAATGGACTCGTTAGATAAAATATATGGCGGGCCACAGGTGCGTAAACCTATAACAATTGACAAGCTGAAACTTAAAGCAACTCTTGCAAAAATTGGTTTAGAAATGCGGGCAAGGATGGGAGGCTTAAGACCTTTTCACATTCTTGTGATCTGGATAAAAACTACTCTTGGTTTTTTTTATTTTAAAACAAAAAAAGGAAAAGTTTATCTCAGTAGCCTTGTTGACATGTCGGACACATTAGTAATTGATGGAAGAATAAATACAGTGATATCCGGTACAGCACAGCAACGGGAATTGTTGCAAAATGACTTAAATAAAATGGAAGCCGATGGCGAAATTTGGTACGGCCTGTATGTAAGCCAGGAATCAATTATGTCATGTTATGTGCGTAATATGACTGACCGCCATATTCATTTTGTGGATGGTGCAGAAGGAGGATATACAAAAGCTGCCGGTGTGATAAAACAAAAGATGTTGGTTGGGGCGTAGGGGCTAAAACTATTTCTTACATTAGATTAATGGTGATGCAGAGCCGTCAACATTTTGCGAAACCGGTAGAAGAACAACCATAAACTAACACTGAAATGTTAGAAAAAAAATCAAAACCAGCTGAAATAAAAACAAAGCCAACAACAAAAAGTGTTGAAGTTTTTTGCATAGAGACGATAGCGCAGCTTGCAGTGGTGCGAATTTAAGGTGAAGATTTGAGTTATTTATTTCGTTCGTTAACCAACAATTTGATCATCTAATCTTTAGGCTCCCACAATTGAATTTTATTTCCTTCAATATCTAAAACATGAACAAATTTGCCATATTCAGAATCTTCAATTTTGTCTACAATTGTTACTCCATCATTTTTAAGCTGCTCTACAAGAGTTTCTAAATTTTCAACTCTATAGTTTATCATAAAATCTTTTGTTGAAGGCTCAAAATATTTTGTGTTTTCTCCAAAAGGATTCCATTGGGTAAGCCCCTTTTTATTGCTGTCATCAATCTCCCGCCATTCAAAGCTTGTTCCGTATGGGCTTGTGTCGAACCCAAGGTGTGTTTTATACCATTCGTTAATTGCTTTTGGATCTTTACACTTGAAGAAAATGCCTCCTATTCCTGTTACTTTTTTCATTTATGTATTTTTTTATTTATTGATTTTTTCTTAAAAGCAAAACCTAATAGAAACTGGCAAAAATTGTTATTTTGTTGTAGTGGCACCAATCTTTTTGCCAAGCTTTTCAAATTCCATGTCATTGGGTTCCCATAGTTCAATTTTATTTCCTTCTATGTCCATGATATGAATGAATTTTCCGTATTCCGCCGTTTCAACTTTGTCAACGATTGTTACACTGTCTTTTCTTAACTGATCAAGAAGCGCTTCCAGATTTTCAACTCTATAATTAATCATAAACTCTTTCGTAGAAGGAGCAAAATATTTTGTTTTTTCATTAAATGGACTCCACTGGGTAAAGCCTTTTTTTATAGTATCTCCACCTTGTCTCCACTCAAAAACTGCCCCGTATTCGTTAGTGTTTAAACCAAGATGGGCTTGATACCATTCCCTGACTTTTTTAGGGTCTTTGCATTTAAAAAAAATGCCGCCAATGCCTGTTACCTTTTTCAATGGTTGTTCGCCATTATTTTTTGTAATCAGAGATTTGAAAGCAAATCCAAGTGTGAATGTGGCGATCAGGCTAAAACTGAATAATATTCTTTTTTTCATTGCCGGTATTTTAAAGTTGAGATGGTTGTCTATAACGCTTAGTGTTATAATTTTTTTTCGATAATTTTTTTTAAAAAGTTGACAAACTACTATCCCATATCTTTCGCAAGTTTATACAGTTCATCTCAATACCCAAAATAAATTTCCGTTGCGCCATAACCAAACGAAGGATGATACTGATTGACAAAAGATTTTACTTCTCTTTTCAATCTCAAAATATCATGTATTTCATCTCTCAATCTTCCTTTGCCTATGCCATGTATAACTATCAACTGCGACTGCCGGTGAGCCAATGCAAGGTCATACCATTTTTCAAATTCTTTTAATTGAATGTCAAGTATAGCAGTGTTGTTGAGATGTTTCCAATCGTCAGAAAGTTTTTCTATGTGCAGGTCAATAACTGTTCTTGAAGGAGGCAAATGTTTTCTTCCTTCACTTGCATTGTACATCTTCACGCCTCTTGCCGCAGGTCCCAGTTCAATTTTATCTTCCACCATTTTATCCGGAAATTCATCAAACAATTTATAAGAGAATGTGGCTTCGCCTTTTTTTTTGATCTCTTCAATTTTTGTAAAAAGTTGTTTGGGTTTTAGTTTTATTGCTGCTTCAAAATAATCTGCCTTTCCTTTTTCTTGTTCCAGCAAAGAAAACTCAAATGTAAATGCAGGACTGTCGCTCATGTCTGCAAATTTTACATCGTGAATATAAAAATCCTGGAAAGGATAGACTTCGTTTTTTAATTCAAATTCTGACCTGCCAAAAAATTGCAGTTTATAAAAAAATTTAAATGTTTTGTAAGTGCGGTTAATTAAATGAACTTTTAATTCTTCCACCACATCATCGCCAAATTCATCGGTATCTATTATTGGTAAAAAAGAAAGCCATACACCATCAACCACTTTATGCTTTGGCTCTTTTTCTTTCTTTATGTCTTCGGCAAATTTCTTTTCTTTTTTCTCGGGAAATAATTTCTTTTGAGAAAAGCGTTTGAAATAAGGAAAATCCAATTGATCAATATAAGCCGGAAACTTTACGCCTCTTACTTCTATCATCACCATCTTATCATTGATGATGTCAATCACTTCACCTTCTTCTTCTGAATGCAGCACAATCACTTTATCACCAATCTGAAATTTCATGATGCAAAAATAAGAGATGAAGTATTAGTGCCGAGGTGAAAGAGAGCAACAGTGTAATTTTCTTGAAGCTTGATAAGCCATAAATGTATGATGATAGGTTTAGCTCTACTTCAAAACCATTATCCCTTTTGGCTGTTAAACCTTAGTAGAAAAATTGTCATTAACACAACTAACCTTATTAGCTATTAAACTGTGTGATATTGAAGAAATAAGGTTGGTTTTAAAATGTTTGGTGAGTTTCTACTAAGGTTTTAATGCATTTTCAAATTGTTATTAATTATTAGTAACAATCCAATTGTTATTTTGTAAAAAATTGGTATCGTTAAAAACAGACGAACATTGTCTATCCACTTTTTAAGATTCTGCAACATTTCGTTTCGCCAGTTTGCTATGATGCCTTCCGTATAAAAAATAAATCACTAAACCAATTACGAGCCAAATCAAAAACCGATACCAATTGGTGTGACTTTCCTGCGCCATCAGGTAAAAGCAACTAATCAATCCAAGTACAGGAATGAGAGAATAATTTCTTTTGAAAGAATAAAAAGTCATGACTATGGCAACAATTAAAAACAACCATTGTGGCAGGTTAGGTAAAAAAGAATTCATGCCTTTGTAATATAAAACATCATCTGCCATACCTGTTTTTCTAATCATTGGGCGATAGCCTGTACTATAAACACTATCCAGATACATTTTCAAATTACCATTGTATTGATTGTAGTTTACAGCATCCATTGTTGCCAGTTTTTCTTTCAGAGCAACCGAATCTGCAGCACCTAATCTTTCGTATAAATTTTCTTTTGCCACCAGGGTTTTATTTTGAAAAAATTCTTTGATGCTTTCTTTATTGAATTGCCATGATATTAAAATGCCGGCAACAAAGAGAATCGGCAGAATATATTTTGAATTGACATAAGGCACTTTGAATTTAGAATCAGGTTTATCTTTTTGCCTTTGCAAAACCAATATGCCGCCGCAAACCAAAACAAATGCAAACAATGTTCCGATGCTTGTTAATGCAAGCACTACACTTAAATTTAAAAACAGTGCAGGAATAGCAACCACCAAACCTGTAAGAATAGTAGAGAATGAAGGCGTTCCGTATTTTGGATGGATACGTGAAAATATTTTAGGCAATAAACCGTCGCGGCTCATGCTCATCCAAATTCTTGGCTGTCCCAATTGAAAAACCAACAACACACTTGCAGTTGCAATAATTGCGCTGACAGCAACAATACCGGAAACAATTTTCAATCCTCTTGCATCAAAAACCATTGCTAGTGGATCACCAACATTGAGCATAGTATATTTCACCATCCCGGTTAATACCAATGCCAGCAGTACATATAAAACCGTACAAATAATTAATGAATAGATCATGCCTCTTGGCAAATCCCGTTGGGGGTCTTTACATTCTTCTGCCGTAGTTGATATCGCATCAAAACCAATGTAGGCAAAGAATACAGCGGACACACCTTTTAAAATTCCTCCCAATCCTGTTGGTGTAAATGGCGACCAGTTATCAGGGTTAGCATAATAAGCGCCAAGCACAATTACAAAAAAGATCACTACTAATTTTAAGCCTACCATTATATTACTTGCTCTTCTCGATTCCTGAATGCCAACAAAAACAATAGCAGTGATCAACAAAACAATCATCAAAGCAGGAAGGTCCATTATTAAATGAACACCGAATAATTGAGGCGCATGCGACCATGCGCTATGTTGGGAAACAATAGCCGGATCAATATCTTTTAATGCCGTGCCGGTTGATATCAATTCAGTTGCAGAATTAAATCCTGAATGTGCCGTTACATAATCCATCGTGAGCCAATCTGGAATATGCATGCCTGCTTTATCCATCAGGTTTGTAAAGTAATCGCTCCACGAAATTGCAACAGCAATATTGCCGATGGCATATTCCATCAACAAATCCCATCCAATTATCCATGCAAATATTTCTCCGAATGCAACATAAGAATAAGTGTATGCGCTGCCAGAAACCGGAACGGTGGATGCAAATTCTGCATAGCAAAGTGCAGCAAAACCACAGGCAACTGCAGTAAACAGGTAGAGATAAACAACACCCGGACCGCCATCGTAAGAAGCCTTGCCGATAGAACTAAAAATACCGGCGCCGATAACTGCGGCTATTCCCAATGCAGTTAAATCTTTTACGCCGAGCACTCTTTTTAAATGTCCGCCATGCCCATCACTAATGCCTTGCTCAGCATCATGTAAAATTGTTCTGATTGATTTCTTACGAAATAATTGATTTGCCATCAGCAGTTGGTTTTGATAATGGAAAATATAAAAAAATCAGTTCTGTGTGGATGTTATTTTGATTATGGCAGTAGGTGTACTAAAAATCTCTTTGTAATAAATGGTTGGCTAATTGCTTTAAAGGCTCTTTTCTTTTAGAAAGAACGGCAACATCTTCCAGGTGTTCCAATGCCTCCAGCATATATTTTTCTTTCAACTCTTTTGCCCAATCATCCACTTTGCAATCTTTAAAAATAGAAAGTACCTGCTCCACTTTATTTTCATCATTGCCTTCTAACAATTTATTTAATTCTTCTTTTTTATTTGAAGAAAGCATTTCCATTGCATGGATCAAAAGAAAAGTTTTTTTGTTGGCTTTGATATCGCCACCAACTTGCTTACCAAATTTTTGTGGATCACCAAATGCATCTAAATAATCATCCTGCACCTGGAAAGCCAATCCTAATCTTCTTCCAAATTGATAAAGAAGGTTTTGATTTCTTTCCAATGCGCCGCCAAGTATTGCTCCCATTTTTAAACTTGCTGCAAGCAATACGGAAGTTTTTAAACTGATCATGTTTAAGTAGTCATCAAAATTAACCTGCTTTGTTTTTTCAAAATCCATATCTATTTGTTGTCCTTCGCAAACTTCTTTTGCAGTTTTGTTGAAAATATTGATGATCGGAGTTTTGTATTTGCCACTTATTTTATTCAAATTTTCATACGCTGCAACCAGCATAACATCACCGGCGAGCAAGGCAGTGCTATCTCCAAATTTCTCATGCACTGTTTGCATACCACGGCGCAGCGGCGCTTTATCCATAATGTCATCATGTATCAAAGTAAAGTTGTGAAAAAGTTCTATTGCTGTTGAAGCATGCCATGCATCCTCAGAAATATCATCAAATAATTCATTACCCATCAAACACAAAACAGGACGAACTCTTTTACCGCCTAATTGAAGGAAATATCGGTTAGGTTCATACAGCGTTCCGGGTTCTTTTGGAAAATGATCTGCTGAAAAATTTTGAGTGAACTGTTGTGATAATTGTTCGAAGGTTTGCATTTATTCTTGTGACTTTTTCTTTTTGCGTTTTGGCTGACTATTTGTTTTTTCTTCTTCCAATGTTGATGTCAAAACCCATTCATAATCCAATTGTCTTTTTGCAAGATTGGCGGCTACCACTTTTATACGCACCTTATCTCCCATTCTGAATTTTCTTCCGCTTCTCAACCCTACTAAATGATAATCACTTTCTACATGGCGAAAATCATCATAGTCAGAAAGGCTTGTAATGCTTACCATTCCCTCACATTTATGTTCAATGGTTTCTACCCAAAAACCAAATGCAGCCACACCACTGATAACGCCTTCAAACTCTTCTCCCAAAAATTCTTTCATGTACTCTACCTGTTTGTATTTATTGGCGGCTCTTTCTGCATCCATTGCTGCTCTTTCACGTTGGCTGCAATGAACACATTTCTGTTCCATTTTTTTATCAGGCCTGATGTTTTTATTCAACGCTTCTTCCAGCACCCGGTGAACCAACACATCGGGGTAGCGGCGGATAGGTGAAGTGAAATGGCAATAATGTTCAAAGCCTAATCCATAATGACCAATATTTTCGGTGGTATAAATTGCTTTTGCCATGGTACGGATACCCAATTGCTCCAACACATGCTGCTCAGGTTTTCCCTGCACATCTTTCAACATGGTATTAAATGATTCAGCCGTTTTTTCAGGAGAAGAAGTATCGAACTTATGTCCAAATTTTTTTGCAAAAGCCATAAAGGGCAATAGCTTTTCTTCAGATGGAAGATCATGCACACGGTAAGGAAAAGGAACCGGCTTTTTATTCACTTCAATTTTAGAAATGTTTTGTGCCACATACTTATTTGCCAGCAACATAAATTCTTCAATCAACTGGTGTGCTTCCTTGCTTTCTTTTACAACAATGCCAATAGGCTTTCCTTTTTCATCTAATTTGAAACGAACTTCTGAGCTTGAAAAATTAATGGCGCCTAAATCAAAACGTTTTTTCCGCAGCCTTTGTGCAATATTATTCAGCAATAAAATTTCATCCATGTACAAGCCATCTTCCTTCTCAATAATTTCCTGCACTTCTTCATAACTAAAGCGATGATTGGAATGAATAACCGTTTTGCCCAACCAATATTCTTTCACTTGGCCTTTTGGTGTCATTTGAAAAACTGCTGAAAAAGTCAACTTGTCTTCATGCGGCCGAAGAGAGCAAAGAACATTTGATATTTGTTCGGGCAACATTGGATTCACCCGATCGGGCAAATAAACTGAAGTTGCTTTTTCGTAAGCTTCTTTATCCAATTCGGTTTCGGGAAGAACATAATGACTTACATCTGCAATGTGAACTCCAATTTCAAAATTGCCATTCTTCAACACTCTTATTGAAATAGCATCGTCAAAATCTTTTGCATCAACAGGGTCAATTGTAAAAGTTAGAATGCCTTTGAAGTCGCGGCGCTTTTTTATTTCATCCTCTCCAATTTTATCTGAAATTCTTGCCGCTTCTTCCATCACTTCATCCGAAAAATTTAGTGGAAAACCATTCTCCAATAAAATTTCCTTCATAGCTACATCATTTTCATCTTCTGCATTCAATACATTTACCACTTCACCAACAGGCCTTTTGTTGCTGTCCTTTTCCCAGTCTTTAATTTTTACAACCACACGGTCGTTGTCAACTGCGCCATTGAAATTTGAACCGTGGATAAAAATATCAGGAACTTTTTTATCACCATCAGCAACGAAAAATGCAAAGCCTTTATTCATCTGAATTCTTCCTACAAACTCTAATTGCTTTCTTTCCAAAACATCTATCACAGCCCCTTGCATTCTTTTACCTCTTTGTTCAGGATTCACTTCCACTCTTACTATATCGCCATGCATTGCGGTATTAAAATCATTAGGCCTCACCAAAATATCGGCTTCCAAACCTTCAACAATTACAAAGCCCATTCCTGACCGGGTGATCTCTATTTTGCCTTTGTATTCATTAAAATTCCGCTGTCTTTTTTTGCCGCCTTTTTTTGAATCTTTTCTTCCCATTTAAGATGGTTGTTTAAAATTTTGAATGAAAGTACTCACTTCATCTGTAAACGCAGTTTCTTGGTGAAACATAAACTTGTGTTCGATTGGCATAACATAAAAAGGCATGCCATCTATCTCTTGTTTGAACTTAAGCAAACGCATGGCATCCTTCTCTGTAGTGAGTATGATTTTTTTCCTTGCTTCTATATTTTCAAAACGCTTTTTAATATCCTTCCAATCATCAATAGAAAAAATATGATGATCGTTATAATGCATCATATAATAACTGTGTATACGTTCTTCTAAAAAAAATTTCAGCGGTCGTGGATTAGCAATGCCGGTTACCAATAAAACTTCTGTGTCTTCATCAATAAAATAAAAATCTTTTTTAGTGATGTGATAAGCTGTTCCATAAGAAATGCAGGTAAAAAAAAGTTTTTGAAATGAAAGCGGGTTGATCTCTTTTGTTATGCTTTCTTTTTCCTGCTGCGAGAGATCGGGCTTGCATTTTGTAACAACAATGATCTGTGCTCTTTTATAACTGCTGCGTTCATCTCTTAGATCTCCTGTTGGTAAAAAAAAATCTCTTGTAAATAAATTTCCATAATCTGTCAATAAAATATTTAAACCTGCAGTAATGGAACGGTGTTGAAAAGCATCATCCAAAATGATTACTTCTGTTTCCGGTTTGTCGTGAAGTAATTGACCTATGGCAACAATTCTTTCTTCACCAACAGCTACAGGAACATCGGGAAATTTTTGATGAAACTGCATCGGTTCATCGCCAATATCTATAGCAGTTGTTTCATTATTTGCCAATGCATAACCTTTTGTTTTTCTTTTATAGCCACGGCTTAATGTTGCCACATTAAAATGGTTTTTTAAATGCAAAACCAAAAATTCAACCATGGGTGATTTGCCTGTGCCGCCAACAGATAAATTACCAACACAGATCAACGGCAAACCAAATGAAGTTGATTTTAAAATATTTTTTCCATACATCCAGTTGCGAATGGCAATAACAATCCAAAAAAGGATAGCAAATGGAAGAAGCAGTACTCTGAAAGATTTCAAAAACCAGTTAGAAAACATAAGTCCGTTGCGGTGTGATACAAAAGTTTAAAGGTACATCAAATCCGGCCGCATCATCTACAGCCTCAATGGCTTCAAAATAAGAAAGGCCGATCTTCAAACAGCCAGGCCGGCAATTTTGTAGATAACGATCATAAAAACCTTTTCCATAACCAACCCTGTAGCCTTTTTCATCAAAAGCAAGCAAGGGAATGATGACCATGTCAATTAGTTTCGGATCTGCCATGTCTGTATCAACAGGTTCCATGATTCCGAATTTGCTTCCTTCAAAAATGCTGTCCGCTTCGCAAATAATAGCTTGCATATTTCCTTCGTCAGATGTCATTTTTGGATAACAAATATGAAGGTTCGGATTTCTAAAATGCAAATAGTCTGTAATGAGAAAACTATTGATCTCTTTATAATCATCAATCGGGTAAAAGCTCAACACATAATCAATATAGGGAAGCATTGCGGCTTGGAATTGAATTAAAATAAGGTCATCCCATTTCATTCTTTCGGGGTAAGAAATACCATTGCGTTTTTCTTTGAATAATTTCCGGGCTTCCTTTTTAAGCATGCTGCAATTTATATTTTCTATTCCGAATGAATTTGCAGCTCATTGATGAGGCAAAGATTTTTCAAAAAGCAATTTTACTGACACCAATTTTATTATTTAACCGATCAACTTACTAATCTATCAACTCACCATTTTACCCGTGGTATATTATTTGTTCTGCTCTACTTAAATAGAATTTATGAACAAGGCTTTAGTTGATAAAAGAGAAGAATCTGCTACAGAAGAAATGCAGTTGAGTTCGAATACATGGCTGGTTGCGCCAGGCGTATGGCGATTGAAAGACATTTTTGTGAACGTTTATTTTATACAGGACAAGGAAGCAACCGGTTGGGTAATGGTTGATACCGGTTTAAAAACAACAGCATCAAAAGTAAAAAAGTTTGTAGCTGACCAGTTTGGCAAAGGCAGTCAACCCAAAGCGATTGTGATGACACATGCCCACTTCGACCATCGTGGTTCTTTATTAGCATTGGCAGAAGAATGGGGCGTTCCGGTTTATTGCCATCACCAGGAAAAACCTTACC
>MWWF01000217.1_pt1 | contig 11425 bp, 9 predicted proteins | sample 1047351 | NCBI WGS metagenome assembly MWWF01 (sample SAMN06349970, study PRJNA376086) | soil metagenome | isolation source: MGM-3 sample Antarctic (ecotone) soil | place: Antarctica
CTCCTTATTATTTATACTCACCTTTCCTGTTCATTTTTTCCTTGCTAAAAGCCCTTTGCTTTTTTTTAGGGCTTGCTTTGCTGTATTGGTTGGACAGAAAACATGGGTAGGCTATATACAACAACAGCCTTCACTTCCTCTATTGCGTAAAAGCATCCTGGGAAGTAATGGTTTAAAAAATTTGCCTGCCCCCTTTTCTTCTGATAGCATACACTTGCTTGATTACTGGTATGCCCGCAACTATGAGCCGCTTCTCGATGTAAAAACAATTTTTGCCAACTACAAATATTTGGGTATTGAATAGGGTTAACTTTAAACCCACCCTAACTCCAATGCAATGGCAAGAATCATAGATATTAAACTTCCGAAGGGGCTTACAGACGCTTTACGTTTACCAAAGAACGATCCACGAAGCCAGCAGCTAAGAACATTGAAGAAGTTATTGAAGAAAGCCAGGTTTACTGCGTTTGGACAGCAATACAACTTCGATAAAATTTTACTTACTAAACATGCTGGTAAGGAATTTCAGCAGGCAGTTCCGGTGCATGATTACAATAAAATTTATGAGCAGTGGTGGAAGAAAACATTAGATGGTGTGCCTGATGTTACCTGGCCGGGAAAAATAAAATATTATGCGCTTAGCTCCGGCACATCGGATGCGGCAAGTAAATACATTCCGGTTACAAAAGACATGTTGCGCAGCAACCGCATCAACTACATCCGCCAGTTATTTTCTTTACTTAATTACGATCACTTGCCACGCAATGCTGTAACTAAAGGTTTTCTAATGCTGGGTGGCGCTACCGATTTGCAAAAAGGGAAAGCTGGTTGGTTTGCCGGCGACCTTAGTGGCATACTGATGAAAAATCGTCCGTTTTGGTTTCAAACATTTTACAAACCCGGTGGCCGCATTGCAAAAATTAAAGACTGGAATGAAAAGCTGCACGAAGTTGTAGAGCATGCAAAGGACTGGAACATTGGCTACATAGTGGGTGTGCCGGCCTGGTGCCAGATGTGTATGGAAATGGTGGTTGAACATTATGGTGTAGAAACCATTCATGATATATGGCCCAACCTTGGGTTTTTTATACACGGCGGTGTTGCTTTTGAACCTTATAAAAAAGGGTTTGAAAAGTTATTGGGCAAGCCTATTGTCTATATCGAAAATTATTTAGCCAGCGAAGGGTTTATTGGTTATAAGGCCCGCGAAGAAGCCTCCGGAATCAAGCTCATTTTAGATAATAACATCTTCATGGAATTTGTGCCTTTTGATGATGACAATTTCAATAGCGAAGGCAAAATGGTTGATAACCCTAAAGCTTTGATGATACACGAGGTGGAAGAGGGGAAAGATTATGCTTTATTAATGAGTACCAACGCCGGCGCCTGGCGGTATTTAATTGGCGATACAGTGCGTTTTGTAGATAAAGAAAAAGCAGAGATCGTAATCACCGGCCGCACCAAACATTTTTTAAGCCTGGCGGGAGAGCACCTTAGTGTTGACAATATGAATAAGGCAATTGAATTAGTGAGCGAAGAATTTAATATCTCTATTCCTGAGTTTGCGGTAATTGGGTTTCCGCACCAGAATTTTTTTGCACATAAATGGTATGTAGCCTGTAACGATGCTGTAGATGCTGATGCCTTAATAAAAAGAATAGACCAGCACTTACACGAGTTAAACGATGATTACGCCGTAGAAAGGACCAGCGCTTTGAAGGAAATTTTTATTGAAATTTTACCCGAAGAAGTATTTATGAAGTTTATGGAAGCGGAAGGAAAATTAGGAAGCCAGCATAAATTTCCAAGAGTTTTGAAAGGTAAAATGCTGGAGGATTGGAAAGCGTTTTTGGAAAAATACGAGGTTAGAGGTTAGAGATAAGATGTGAACTGCAAACGGAGTTTTCTAACTTGTGAACCCGTGAACTTGTAAACTTCTCTCACCATTATCTTTGCCGCACTTTTTTACACCATGGCATTATCATTTTTTAAGCGAAGAGCTGCAGGAGAACAACGGGCAGAGATGTCGTTCATAGATCATTTGGAAGCTCTTCGAGGTCATCTTTTTCGTAGCGTATTGGCAATTGCTGCCGGTGCTATATTCGTTGGCATTTTCAATAAATTTTTCGTGCAAAAAGTTTTGCTGGGCCCTACCCACGCAGACTTTCCCACGTATGGTTTTATCTGCCGCATAGGTAAGTCGCTTAATTTAGAAAAGGCTTTGTGCATGAAAGGGTTGGGTATTAAAATGCAAAGCACTTCGGTGGCCGGGCAGTTCAGCACCTGGTTTTCGGTAGTGCTTATCGGTGGTTTAATCATCGCCTTTCCGTATGTATTCTGGGAGTTCTGGAAATTCATTCGTCCGGCATTAAGTAAAAAAGAATTAAATAAAACCGGTGGCGTTATTTTTTGGGTCTCCCTCTTATTTTTCACCGGCGTATTCTTTGGCTATTTTGTTATTGCTCCATATACTCTAAACTTTTTTGGAAATTTTCAGTTAGATGAAAACATTGAAAACCGCTGGACGATTTCAAGTTATATTGATACGCTCATTCCATTGATACTTGGTTCGGGCCTGGCATTTCAACTGCCATTAGTAATGGTTTTTTTGGCAAAGATCGGCATTGTGTCCGCCACCTATTTGCGCAAGGTGCGCAAGTACTCTATAGTTATTATTTTAGTAGTTGCCGGCATCATTACACCCGGCCCCGATGTTATCAGCCAGCTTACTGTAGCCCTGCCACTTTTGTTGCTGTACGAGATCAGTATTGTCCTTACTAAAGGCATTGAAAAGCGACGGGCAGAAGAAGAGAAAGAGTGGAATTAGAACGATTTTCGGGTTTGGGATTTATGATTTCTGGTTCTGCTCCCATGCCCTAATGGGGGGCCTGATGAAAATCCTTGAGCTCGGACTTTCACTTCAATATTTCATGTTCCCTGTGCTTTCTTCTATATTTTTTTGCTTGCTGATGTTGGCGTACCGCCAACGTTACGAGGCCATTATTTATGCATTCGTAAGTAAAAAATTTTTTTATACCTAACAATTGTATTTCATAGCATCGCCTCTTGCGCACTCTTGTAGGCTTTGTAATTCTTCTATAGGGAGACTATTCAGCTAATTTAAGTAACAGAAACAGAGACATCATCCGCATTGATTAATCTATCTCTCCTTGATTTAAAAACCGGCCTGCTATTAAAAACAAAAACCTCAATCTGTAATGCTGATTGAGGTTTTTGTAACTATTATTTCAAATAGGATTCTGTGTTCGCTGCCGCTCTCCCCCCAGGCGGACCGGTGGGTGTGAGATGTCCCTTTACTGCATCCTTATCACATTGCCCTGCGGCATATTCTTGCGCATTTCTTCCATTAGCTTTTCCCGCTCTTTACTAAATTCTGCTGCCGTAAGCTTTTTACCATCTTTTGGCTCTTTTATTTTGTTGGCAATAACTTTTGGCGAAAATTCGATAGCCTTTGTTACATTTTGTCCGCTGTTCACATCTAATTCAAGAATCAACCCCGGTAACTGGCCTGTGTAATTTGGCCCCGCAGCAACAGGCACATCTGTTGTGTACCAGGCAATTACATTTACGGTATCACTTATCATTTCTCTTTTCATTTCACCATTTTCCATTGTCATGCGCGGACGCTGGTTAACTGTTGTAGCAGTAGCCTTACGGCCTGTAAAATTTAAAATAGGCTTTGTTTCCTGGCTCAGCTTCCATTGTAATTTGGCAACAGAATCAGTAACTACAAAACTTTTTTCCATGATCTCACGCTTATCTACCCGTGTGCCTTTTTCAAAATCAATATACGTTACATCATTGGCGCCGCCTCTCATTTGAATAACCATTCCCCCGCCGGAAAATGTGCCACTGCCGCCACTTTCATCTGCCGCATTCGGCAAAAACTGGTAAAGAGAATGTTGCGCAGTAAATAACAACTCATATTGATCGGTTCTGGATTTAGGCATTTGTGCTTGTATCTCGGCCGGCATATTACCACCAAAACGAATGTTAGACATTTTCATCGTGCGTTCGTAAATTACTTTGCCTTCTTTAGTTTGCGCTTGCAAAGTCAGCGTAAAAAGTAAAGCAACTATAGCTACGATTTTTTTCATAATAGTTTGTTTACCTAAAAGTAGAAGGTAAAATTCTTTTATGGGGTTAATGCCTGTAGAAACTAGGTTAATAATAGTTAAGGATGTGATGAGCGGCAAATTGAAACCGGTATTTTTGGATGGATGCGCACAATGAAAAATATAAAATGGATGCCACTATTGATGGCTCTTACAATCCTGGCCATTGCCGGCTTCCAGGTCTATTGGATTGTTAAGTCATACGAGCGGGAAGAACGCTCGCTGGACATGCGTACCAACATTCAATTCAGGGAAACCATCCGCGGGCTGCAAACGGCTAAATTAAAATTAGATAAGCTATCGCCGGATTCCCTCGGAGCTACACAACTCTACATTCAACGGGAGTTGAGCGGCAGGCATAACTCTAAAATTCTGCCCAGGGAAAAAATGGTGAGTATGATGGATGTCATCATGCAAAAAACGGCAGACTCCGGCAAACCTCGAGTTTTCGTTAAGAAAAGCGATAGCCTTCAATTCACTAACAGTACTATTTCACCAAGGCAAAATCGCATTATGCAGTTTTTGTTTGATGTTGATTCGTTACAGGATTCCATAAGGGTGAAAGAGATTGATGCCGCTTATTCAAAAAAATTAGCGGAACAAAATATAGATGTGCCTTTCACGGTAAGCCGCGTGGAAACGAAAGAAACAGAAGGAAGGGTTTTTAACGAGGTGACCTTAGGCTTTGCGCATCCTATTACGTATCGTTTAGATTTGGTGAATACCTTTCCTTATCTTTTAAAAAGAATTTCTCCTGCTATTTTATTTTCTCTTTTTTTAGTAGGTGTCACGCTTTTGTCGTTTACCCTTTTATACCGTAACCTGTTGCGGCAGCAAAAACTGGCTGATATTAAAAATGAATTCATCTCCAATATTACTCACGAATTAAAAACACCTATCGCCACAGTAAGTGTGGCAATAGAAGCGCTGCGCAATTTTAACGCGTCGCTCGACACACAAAAAACAAAAGAGTATTTAGATATTTCTGCTAACGAATTGCAACGCCTTTCGCTCTTGGTAGATAAGGTGCTGAAGCTTTCGATGTTTGAAAAGAAAGAAATTGAACTAAAGTACGAGCCGCTGAACATGCGTCAGTTGGTTGATGAAGTAGCAGCTTCTATGCGCCTGCAGTTTGAGAAAAGAAAGTCAGTAGTGAGTATCCGTTCAGAAGGTGATACAAACATGGAAGGTGATAAATTGCACATAGTAAGCGTATTATTTAATATGCTGGATAATGCACTCAAATACACCAACGATAAACCTGTTATTGATGTTACTATTAAAGATGCCGATGATAATTTGCAACTGGTAATTGCAGATAATGGTATCGGCATTCCGCAGGAATATCATAGCCGTGTTTTTGAAAAATTCTTTCGGGTGCCACACGGCGATTTACACAATGCAAAAGGTTACGGGCTTGGTTTAAGCTATGTGGCACATGTGGTAGAGCAACATAAGGGTACTATAAAAGTAGAACCGAACGAAGACAGTGGGAGCCGGTTTATTATTATGCTTCCTAAACGTGTTGCATAAGCTTCTTTCCTAAATTTAAAGCATGAAAAAAACAAAGGTTTTATATGTAGAAGATGAAACGTTTTTAGCCAAGATAGTCAGCGAGACTTTGGAAAGCCGCGGTTATGAAGTAGTGCTGGAAGAAGACGGCGGTAAAGCGGTGCAGAAATTTACCGAAGTAAAGCCGGATGTTTGTGTGCTGGATATAATGCTGCCACATAAAGATGGCTTTGCCATTGCTGATGAAATAAGAGAAAAGGATGAAAGTGTACCGATTATTTTTTTGAGTGCTAAATCACAAACCGCTGATGTATTGAGCGGATTTAAAGCAGGCGCCAATGATTACATACGAAAGCCATTTAGCATTGAAGAACTGATTGCACGAATTGAAAATGTAATGCGTACAAAACCGGGTGTTGAAGAACAAGATGAAGTGGCTGTTGGCCAATATGCTTTTAATATGAAACGGCAAACACTCAGCCATCCTGCCGAAGCCCGTAAACTTTCTTATCGTGAAACCGAATTATTAAAACTTTTGTACCAATACCGGGACAGGATACTGGAACGTAGCGAAATACTAACCCTGCTTTGGGGCAGCGATTCATTTTTCAACAGCCGCACATTGGATGTATATATTACCAAATTGCGGGGCTATTTAAAACAAGACCCTGCCATTGAAATTATAACCATTAAAGGCATTGGTTACCGCTTTGTTATGAGTTGATGGCATACGTTTTATTACACTATAGTATGGTACAGGTAAAACGTAAAAAAAGAGCCAGGCGAATTGTGATAATAGCAGCCTCTATCCTGCTGCTTTTTTTTGCCCTGTTGATTATCTTTTCTGAATTTTATGTTGGCCCTGCGTTGCGCAAACGCCTGCAAACAATTATTATAGAAGGCTCAGACAGCTTATATACCTATAAAATTGGATCGCTAAATGCAAGCCTGCTTGGTGGTCATGTAGAGGTTGTGAATTTGGAGATCAGCATAGATAGCAATCGCTATAATCTTTTAAAAAATGAAAACAATTTACCGGCCCTGGTAATAGAGCTTAATGTGCAGCGGGCCCGGATAAAAGGAATTAATGTCTTCTCTTTATTATTCAGCAAAAAAATTTTTATTAATGAAATTTCATCCAATGAGGCGGATATAAAACTATCCCGGTTTCCTAAAAAAGGAGACACGGTTGTTGTGAAAAATAAAGAGCCGTTATGGAAAGCCATACAATCCAAAATAAAAGACATTCAAATAGACCAGATAAAACTGGATGGCATTAAACTACTCTATAAAAATGCTGAAGACACAGATGCTGCTAAACTACAATTTGACCATTGCGATGCCCTGTTCCAAAGCATAAGAATAGACAGCGCTTCAGTAGCCGATACAAATCGTATTGGCTTTGTAGAAAATTTTTCGCTACGGTTAAACGGCTTAAAATACCGAACACCTGATTCAGCCTATAAAATGAAAGCGGAATGGATAACCTATAATTCTGCGCAGCGATTATTGACAATTGACAGCTTCAAGATTCAGCCCACTTTAAAAAAAGAGGAACGTATAGATAGCATGCGTAAATCCTGGTACTCGCTTACGTTTGACAAAGTTTATTTCCAAGGACTAAGACTTGACCGCTATTTACGGCTAAACCGCGCAGAAGCCGATAGCGCTGTTTTTCAATCTCCACGGCTTTCCATCTACCAGGATAAAAGCGGGCTGAAAAGCTATAAAAGCCAAATAGGTAACTATCCGCATCAAAAATTAATGGAGATGGATGCCATTATTGATATGAAAAAATTCATTGCCCATAATATGCAGGTTGAAATTTTAGAAAAGCAGGAGGAGACCGGCAAAGAAGGAAGGATTGATTTAACTGACCTGGAAGTAAGCGTAGAAAACATTGTCAATGACCCAAAGATCATTAGCACAAACCCCATAACTACAGCCGAAGCCAGGGGCAATATTATTGGGAGTCCTGTTCAGGCATCGTTCCGTTTTTATTTAGATTCTGCCGAAGGAAAATTTGATGTAAGAGGCAGCCTGCTGAATGTAACGGCGGCCCAAATCAATCCCATTTCTTCTACATTAGCCAATGTAGAAATACCATCTGCACAAATAGACGCTATCAACTTTTTTGTGCGTGGCGAAGACTTTGAAGCTATTGGCGATGTGCAAATGAAGTACTCTAAACTTTCTGTTGTTTTTATGAAACGTAACAAAGAAACGGGTGCCAACTCTACCCGTAAATTCTTGACCAATCTGCTGAACAAGTTTGCTATCTATACATCAAACCCTGGTAATGGTGTAGAGCGAAAAGCATACGGAGTAAAAGTGGCGCGGTTAACTACACAGTCTTTCTTTGGTGTTATTTGGCAAGCTGTGTTTGCGGGCATGCAAAACATTATACTCAAATCAGGTTAAATCGCGGCAATTTTTAAAATCTCTTTTAGAATAAAATTTATGTTATGTCACAAAAAGAAAATAAAGGCGGCTTGTTAAGCAACGAACAAGTTGAGCAGGATTTAAAAGCCAAAGGGCAGGAGGAAAGTGGTAATGGGTATAGAGGCTCTCAGGATACAGGCGATGATAATGTAAGGCAATAAATACTGTAGTGCAGCGGCAGATGACGCCCCTAATGAGGAAGAACAACAACAACGATAAGAGAAAATATTTGTACAGATGAAGTAAAATTTGCCGCACATTGTCTTTAATCTCCTTTTTGTCAAGCCTTAAATTGTATAGGCACCATCTTTGGTTTATAGTAGAAAATTAAACAATCATGGAAGTAACAGCAGCTGTGTTGTATGGTGGATCGTTAGCACACTACGATGTGCGGGTAGAGAGTGGAAGCGAATGTTATGCTCAGCTTTCCAGTTACAAGGGCAGCCCGGCCCAACAGCCACCGCAACAGATAAAATTATATAAAGAAGGACGGCATTGGGTAAGTTCCGATGTTGATAATCAATTATCGGATGACCTCGGTTATGCCGTAGAATTAAAGGCAAAACCGATAATGGATGATAGAAGAAAAGATGGGCATCCGGCCGGGTAAGAAATTTTTGCAATAATTTTTAAAGAGACTTGGAGAGCCAGGTCTTTTTTGTTACCATAACTGCCCAGTTCATAACAGAATCTTTAGTCTCTCCTATTTTCTTATTATATGATCAATGCATTTAAAAGCAAGTTTATGAACTAAACAAAATTGACCTATGTTCATAAAACATAAGTCAAAAAATCCTCTTTTTGACTTACGTTTGAACTATATGGTGAAGAAAGGATTACTGAAGAAGCAAAGAGTAGGAAGGGATAATTTTTATTTGAATGAGCAGTTGTTCAAACTGCTGTCGGGAAGATAAAAAACCCCGGCATTTCTACCAGGGTTAAAGCTTGTGGTGCGGGCCGGACTTGAACCGGCGACCAACAGATTTTCAGTCTGTCACTCTACCAACTGAGTTACCACACCAACTGAACATCGAACAGAGGAACAAGGAATGATGAATGTCGAAGTTCATTCTGTATTGGGCTTGCCGTCAAAGTTTTAACGGCAGCGGGGCAGCAAAAATAAGGGTTTCAACTATTGGATATGGAAAAGCATTGTACTTTTTTTCGTTCAAGATTGATCTGCTTTTTTATTTTCAGTATATCCGCCTCAGGCGGATGTCCCTACCGGCGAGCCATTCACTATTCACCATTGACCATTCACTTCTCTTAGCTTAATTGCCGTACACACTCAAAAACTTAATTCGCATAATCTTCAACTGCTCCCAGTTATAATGGCCATCAGCTAATTCTTCCTGTGCTATATCTAAAGAGGACGTTTCGCAGCCTTTGAAATAATCCATAATTTCCTCCTGCTCGTATTCGTCAAGCATATCTACAATAGCATAATCCAAATTCAATTTTGTACCTGAGGCGGCAATGGTTTCCATCTCTTCTAATAAAGCATCAAGGCGCAGGTCTTTGTTGCGGGCTATATTTTCCAGGGGAATTTTTTTATCTACCTGCTGAATGATGTGCACTTTATTACTGCTCTTGTTAACAACACTTTTCATTACAAAATCATCGGGACGCTCAATGTTATTTTCTTCTACATACGCTGCAATCATATCAATAAAAGGCTTGCCGTAGCGGATGGCTTTCCCCTTACTCACACCTTGGCACTTTTCCATTTCAGCCATGGTTGTAGGATATAGGGTAGCCATATCCTGCAACGAGTTCTCTAAAAAAATAACAAACGGCGGCAGGTTCTTTTTCTTGGCTTCTTTTCCCCGAAGCTCTTTCAGCATGTTGAACAGCGTATCATCCAAAGCCAGTCCGGTTGATGTATCTGTGGCATCATCATCATCATCGTACGCATCTTCATATAAGTTGTTCATCACAATAGAGAACGGCTTTGGCTTTTTGTAAAACTCTTCACCCCGCTTCGTAAGCTTCAACACACCATATTCTTCAATGTCTTTTTTTAGCAGGCCGGATAAGATCATTTGACGAACCAATGAATTCCAGAAATGTTCCGGCTGCTCTTTACCAATGCCGAATTCAGTTAAGGCATCGTGGCGGTACATTTTATTTTGAGGCGTTAGTTTGCCGGTAATAAAGCGAACCGTATAATCTGTAGCAAAGCGCTCATCTAATACTTTAATGGCTTTAATGGCCTGAACAACGTTTGCTTTGGCTTCTGTTTTTTCTTTTGGATGTTTACAATTATCGCAGGAGCCGCAATTTCCATCGCCGTATTCTTCGCCAAAATAACTCATCAAAACTTTACGGCGGCATACGCCGCTTTCGGCGTATGCAACCGATTCATTTATTAGCTGTGCACCGACTTCCCGCTCGCTAAGCGGCTTATCCCTCATCAGGTGCTCCAGTTTGGAAACATCTTTATGTGCATAGTAAAGAATACATTTTCCCTCCATGCCATCGCGACCGGCACGGCCAGTTTCCTGGTAATAATTTTCAATTGATTTTGGAATATTGTAGTGAATTACAAAGCGGATGTCCGGTTTGTCAATGCCCATCCCAAATGCAATGGTGGCAACAATTACCTGCACATCTTCATTCAGAAATAAATCTTGTCTTTCTGCACGAAGCTTTGAATCTAAACCGGCATGATAAGCAACTGCTAAAATCCCGTTTGCCATTAGCATGTCCGCTAATTCTTCGGTGGTTTTCCTATTTAAAGTATAAATGATCCCACTCTTGCCTTTGTTCTGCACAATAAATTTAGCCATGCTTTTCAGCGTTTGGTCTTTGCTGGTTTTTGGCTGAATTTCGTAATAAAGGTTGGGACGATTAAAAGAAGAAATGAAAATGTTGGCATCACTCAAGCCGAGGTTTTTTACAATATCGCTTTGCACTTTGGGTGTGGCTGTAGCCGTTAACGCAATCACCGGAGCTGTTGGTTCAATCTGGTCCATCATCTCCCGAAGGCGACGGTACTCCGGCCGGAAATCATGTCCCCACTCCGAAATACAGTGGGCTTCATCCACTGCAAAAAATGAGATCTGCAGGTCGGAAAAGAAGTCGAGATTATCCTGCTTGGTTAATGTTTCCGGGGCTACATATAACATTTTAGTGCGGCCGCTTTTCAAATCGTCATGTACTTCTTTTATTTCTTTTTTATTTAAAGTGGAATTTAGAAAGTGCGCTACATCATCCTGGCTGCTGTAGCCTCTCACAAGGTCCACCTGGTTTTTCATTAGCGCTATTAGCGGACTTACAATAATAGCCACGCCGTTACTCATCATTGCGGGCAATTGGCGAAAATGCTAATGGCG
>MWWF01000218.1_pt1 | contig 11412 bp, 8 predicted proteins | sample 1047351 | NCBI WGS metagenome assembly MWWF01 (sample SAMN06349970, study PRJNA376086) | soil metagenome | isolation source: MGM-3 sample Antarctic (ecotone) soil | place: Antarctica
TGGTCAGGCTATTGTTGTTAATCACATAATCTTTTTCGTCGGCAAAAACGCCTGCATCAATATCAGCTTTGTATTGGCTGTACATTAAAAACGAACGAAAAGACAAGTGTTCCGTTGCCTGGTATTTTACCTGTGCATTAGTGGTTTTGCCGTTGTAGCCATCCCTGTCGTAGTTCCGATTGCCTGTACTGTCGTGTGCTGCCGAAAAGCCGTCGGTACGCAACAGGGCAAAGCGGCCACTGTAGCTAAACTTGCCTTTGTTGCCATACACCTGCCCGTTACCTTTTACGGTACCAAAACTTCCGCCGCTCAGGGTTGCCTTTACGTTCACTGGTTTTTTTGCTGCACCATCCACTGTTATCAGGTTTATCACCCCCGCAATGGCATCCGATCCGTACAGGGTAGATTGAGCACCTTTGCACACCTCAATACGGTCAATGTTGTCCAGTGAAAACAGGTTTAGGTCAAATTCATTATTGATCATCGATGGATCATTTACCGGTATACCGTCCAAAAGTATAAGGGTGCGCCCCGAGGCAGCACCGCGCATGTATACCGTTTGCACAGCGCCGGTATTGTTTAGGGCACCGTTCACAATAATACCTGCCTGGTCATTGAGTAACTGGGCTACTGTTTTACCCGTATTTTTTTCAATTTGCTCGCGGCCAATTACGGTTATTACTTTACCCGTGGTGCTTTGCTTTTGCGGGTATTTGTTGGCGGTCACTACTACAGGGTCGGCATAGTTGCCCTTAAGCGTGTCGGTTTGGGCCTGCGAAGTGGCAGCGCCCAGCAATAAAAAAGCAGAAAGAAAAAATGTTTTGCTCATAGTCAACTAAGTTGTTTTGCTATGAGCCTTCAGAGGAGATACTAGAAATGGAAAGGTCTTCTGCAGTAAGACAATTACACCTCTTGCTTTTCGCCCGAAAGCCCGATGATAAAATAAGTTGACCAGGCAGGTCTTCTGGCTTAGCCTCAACTTAAACGCCTTCCCGTTATCAACAGTGGCAAAAATTCTAAGTTGTTCCCTGAACACCCTTTTGGGGGGCAGGGGGGCTTTTACAGCTACGGGGATAGCGCCTGAATTGCACAGGCTTCCCTATTAATTCCGGGATAAACCGGAAACCTGATCCGCGGCAAATGTAAGGGAGATTAGCAGCCGAAAAACTTTATTTGAAGCTGCTTTCTCAAAGTTATTTATTTATAGATTTTTGAGATCGAAAGTGAATTCACTGCTAATTTCCGTCGGTATCAAACTGAAAAAGTAGTTTCAAAGCCCTTCCCGAATATTCAAATTGGAGTCATCTTACGGTATTTTTTTTGGGGAGGAACAGTAGAACTTTTTTGATGCAGCCGTTGCTGCCTGCCCCGTCATGTTTGCGGGGTCGCACTCTTGTACCATTCAATCAATTGGCTACTTTTTCCACCCTCCTTTCACAACCTCAACTTGCCACTTTGATTCTGTAATTATTGTTTAATCAATTTAGCAGAGCTTGTCAAAATAGCCTCAAGCCTTTTCCAGGCCAGGGTTTCAACCTTCAAAGTGAATAAATTAATTCTGGGCTAATACAAACATTCAGAACTCACTTCTACCATACCTTGTAACGAACTTTTTGGGATTGTAAATCCATTCAAAGGTGGTAATGATGCCTGAAAAGGTGTGGTGGAACGGAGCGTCCTCTATGATTATAGAGGCAGGCAGCAACAATTGTCGCCATGAATACTAATGCTAGTCTCATAAATAGATAATGTATACTTTTTGAGGAGATGGGAATGCCTCTAACTAACGATATCTCCTCTCTTTTTTTTGGCTTTTGGCTTTGGACTTACGGCTACCGGCTATCGACTACCGACTTGCTTCCCCCAACTATCTCCTCCTTGCTTTCGGCTTTTTGCGTTCAGCATTCAGCGTTATGCGTTCAGCGTTCAGCGTTCAGCATTTGGCTACCGGCAATAGGCTACCGACTACCGACTTGCTTCGCCCAACTATCTCCTCCTTGCTTTCGGTTTTTTGCGTTCAGCGTTTTGCTTTATGCGTTCAGCGTTTTGCATTTTGCATTTGGCTACCGGCTATCGACTACCGACTTGCTTCCCCCAACTATCTCCTCCTTGCTTTCAGCGTTATGCGTTCAGCGTTTTGCGTTCAGCGTTCAGCGTTTTGCATTTGGCTTTTGGCTTACGACCACCGGCTACCAACTACCGACTTGCTTCTCCTGCTCGGCTTTCGGTTTTTTGCGTTCAGCGTTCAGCGTTTTGCATTTGGCTACTTTAGGCTATCGACTACCGACTTGCTTCCCCCAACTATCTCCTCCTTGCTTTCGGTTTTTTGTGTTCAGCGTTTAGCGTTATGCGTTCAGCGTTATGCGTTATGCGTTCAGCGTTCAGCGTTCAGCGTTTTGCATTTGGCGTTTGGTTTTGGCTTTCGACTAACGGCTACCGACTACTGACTGTTTTGGTAGGCTTCTTGCAGTACACGGATACTTGTAAAAAAACGGGTGCTAATGAATTACATCGATTTTTTATTGGTTATCGTCTTCTTACTTGCACTCTGGCAGGGATGGATGCGCGGCTTTATTTTAAAGAGTATTGACCTGCTGCTAATGGCGGGGAGTTTATTGGCTGCGTTGGCGCTGTACAGCTATGGTGAACAATTGTTGCTTGAATATTTGCCGTCGTTGCAATATTGGGCAAGGCCACTGTCTTTTCTGCTACTTATAATTATAGCGCGGGTACTTCTATCGGCCATATTAAACCTTTTATTGCGCGATATACACCCCGATGTACATTATTCAACGCTTAACAGGGCAGCGGGTCTGCTTCCGGCGAGTATCATCGGGTTTATCTATGCTACTATCATAGCCGCAATGCTCCTGGCCTTGCCGCTTAGCCCAAAGCTTTCCAATGCTACCCGTGAAAGTGCCATTGCGCCAAAATTGGCCTTACAGGTGGAATGGCTCAACGATCATATTCCCCCGGTGTTTGATGACGCAGTAAATGCTTCCATAAATAGACTTACTATTGATCCGGCTTCAAAAACTTTTATTGACCTGCGCTTTACGGTAAAAAATACCAAAGCCCGGGAAGACCTCGAAGAAAAAATGCTGGTACTGGTAAATGCAGAACGAATGAAACTTGGCTTACGGGCGTTGTTATTTGATAAAGAAATGCTACCGGTAGCACGTGCTCATTCAACCGATATGTTTGCAAGAGGCTACTTCTCGCACCAAACTCCCGACAGCCTTAGCCCTTCTGACAGGGTAAAAAAAGCCGGGGTACGTTTCCGTATTATGGGGGAGAACCTGGCGCTTGGACAAACCCTTACTATTTGCCACCGGGGATTGATGAACTCGCCGGGTCACAAGGCCAATATTTTAAACCCCGCCTATGGCAGGGTGGGTATTGGTATTGTAGATGGCGGGGTGCACGGCATAATGGTGACACAGAATTTCAGGAATCCAGAATAACTGCAATAAACAGTGCATCGTTTTATTTTTAATCGCTGTCAGGCGGAAAAACAACATTTATGCGAGATCTACTTGGATCCTTCTTCTTTTTGACAATGCTTTTTGCGTGCAAAAAAACAAGCACTGACTTCATCATTTCCGATGGAAAATATGTGGGAACCTTCCAAAGGTTAACTCCGGCAGGAGGACAGATTTCAACAGTATCTATCACGTTTTCGGGTAACACCTGGACAGGACAAAGCCAGGTTACAAAATACCCTGCCTTGTGCAATGGCACCTATAAAACGAACAGCAGCGACAGCGCAACATTTGAAAATGATTGTTTTTGGACAGCAGAGTTTGATTGGACTCTAATCTTGAAAGGAGACTATCAAGTAAAGATTGATGGCAAGGCGCTTAACATGTCTAGGGATTACAGCAATGGGTCAAAAGACATTTACCTGTTGAAAAAAGAGTAAAGGGACAGCAATTGGTTTGCACTCACGGCTTCAACTTACGTACAAAGAAATCTGCCACCGCTTCGCCCACCTTTACTGCGTTTTCGTGCTTCATCCAGTGGTGGGTATCGTCTACAATCACCATTGTTTCCATGGCCACTTTCAATTTTTCCAACCGCCTTACCAAGTCGGTGCTTTGGGTAAACTGCACGTTTCTATCGTCATCACCATGAATAATGAGCACAGGTGAAGACCACTTGTTAAGCGACGCCACCGGCGAAGACAGGTAGGCGATTTTTAGTGCAGCATCAGCATCAGGTATCTTTTCGTACCCGCTTGTTACGGGCTGGTTTCTTGATGAGGTAGTCCAGTCGTGTACTCCATGTATATCTACACCGGCTGCAAACATTTTCGGATCTCGTGCAAGCGCCAGGGCCGTTAAATAGCCGCCGTAAGAGCCGCCATAAATTCCTATGCGTTGCCGGTCAACGAACGATTGGGTTGCCAGCCACATACCGGCAGCGCGTATATCCTGGTATTCTGAAGCACCAAAACGGCCACCTTTTTCGGGCTGGTGAAATGCATAGCCATAGCCTATGCCTAACCTGTAATTAATAGATAGCACCACAAAACCCAACGATGCCAGGTATTGGTTGGTAGCATAAGCATTAGAATAATAATCGGAGTAGTGCCAGCCCAGTAACATCTGCCGTTGTGGGCCGCCATGCACATAAACAATTGCGGGCTTTTTGCCTGCGCCGCTGGCCGGCTCAAACAGTTGTGCATGCAGGGTAGTGCCATCGGCTGCTTTAAAGGTTACCTGCTTTGGCGTTACCAGTTGCTGTGGAAAGGTGGACGGAATATTTGCAGCTCCAATAAGCCGAACCTGCTTATCGTTTAATTCTAAAACAGCAGGCACGGGCGGCCGTGTAGCCGTTGCACTTATCAGGGCAATGGCGTCACCATTAGCGAGCGGCGCGGGGGTCCATTCCAATCCTGCGCCGGGGGTAAGCACCTCCATTTCGGGTTTGTCTATCTGCACCCGTACTATATGCCTGCGGTCTAAATCCAATTTGTCGGCGCCGGTGTTGGCCGAAAAGTACATGTATTGCCCATTAGTGCTCATGCTAATGTGCTCCGCCATAAAATTGCCTGGGGTAAGTAACAGAGGCTGCCCGCCTGTGGCCGGCAGGGAATACAAGTGTTGCCACCCATCAGCATACGACATAAATACGATCCTGTTTTGTGTAGCCCAATGCAGGTTATAGCCAAAACTTGCTGACGCTTTTAATGTTGGTGCAGTAGTGTATAGCAATGTTGTTGTGCCGCTGGCTACATCAGCGGTGAAAATGCTCCAGGGTTGAGGTTTTCTTACCAATATAGAATCGGGTGCGCCACCACCGCCTGCGGTCCGTATAAAAACCAGTTGTTTTCCATCGGGCGACCACTGAGGGCTGAGGTCTTTGTTGAAAGAAGGCGCTATCCAGCGAAGGTTGCCGGTTGTACGGTCGTACACCCCGATAAGGCTATGGTCTGAACGGTTTGCTGCAAATGCCAGTTGGTTGCCATTGGGCGAAAAAGACAATGCACTGGCAGTACCCCGGGTGGTAAAAAGGGTGGTAGCCGTTGCTGAGCCATCAACCGGGACGATAAACACCTGGCCGCTTTTGGTATACACCACTGAATCTCCTGCGGGTGATAGAACCGGGTAATCACCTTCGCCCAATGATTTGGCTGTGCCTCCTGCAAAGGGGATAGTCCATACTTGTATCTTTTCAGGCTTTGCGCTAAACCCGGGATTTACCAGTTCTGCATCGCCCCAGTTACTGCCATGATCGCCGCCGCGCACATACACCACCCACTTACCGTTGGCAGAAAGGGAGAGGCTCGTAATCTCCTGTCCATCATCGTTGGTGTATTGCGTTAATTGCTTCGGGATATAGGAAGGTGCTTCGGCTACATATACATTGCGTTTGCCTTGTTCATCCAAAGCCCAGGCTATGTTGTTGGCTTTGGCAGCGGCAGTAAGTTGAGTAGGGAAGGGGTAGCTTTTTATGGCCTTGTAGGTAAAAGACTGTGCCTGCACAGTAAGGCAAAGACACAACAAGCCAATTAAATAAGCAGTTTTTTGAAGGGAAAAGTAGTGCATGAAGGAGCGCTTTTCAGATTGAAATAGAATGAAGGTTCTAAAAGGGTGAAGATATTGATACACCAAGTACAAACAAACCTTTATTCTTTCACCTTCACCGGTATCCAAATCTCCTCTTCCGATGCAGGATCATCTCTCCGGTACTTTTCGCCAAGCAGTTCAAAATGGGGACGGTCATCAAGCTGGTATTCAATAGAGGCAGGCAGCCATGTTGAAAATATATAATTGAAGGTACTGTGATCAAGTTGCGACCCCTTGTGTACAAACACAGCATACATGCCTGCCGGTAAGTTAAATACCTCCATTTCTGCCGGTAGGTTATTTGCCGATTCCACTTCTACAGCGGCCCATTTAGTAAATGCAATTGCAGGATTGTAGTGATGAAAATAGTATGGCGGGTATACCTGCAAAGAATACAAATCGGGTCCCAACGTATGAAGTATTTGCTTGCGAAATGGCATAAAACTCCGCCAGAGATCGACGGTCCGGTTGTTCGCCAAACTCATGGTAAGTTGTTTGCCAACGAAGGTTTTAGCGGGTAGGCGAGCAATACGATAGTTCATATCATGTAAGTATTCTGAGTGGGAGCTTTGTACGTGTTTAGTTTTTATAGCTCCTTCTTTGGGTGTTTTGTTTTTAGTTTTTTTGAAGTTGTTTCTATTTGCTTTATGAAATGCTTTTCTGCTTCTGATAACTCATTTTTTGTCTGCTCTTTAAATTTCTCGTACTCAGCATTTGCCTTTTTCAATGCTTGTTGGTGGCTCACGGATCCTGCATTTTGTAAAATATTATTCCCTGTCATTCTTAAAAAGTCATCTAAACGTTCTATCCAATCTTTCATATACATTGGCTTGCGGTTTAGCGCCTGTAATTCAGCTACCTCCAGGTAAGCAGTAACCATTCTGTTCAGCACATTCAGTTCGTCTTCGTTTAAGTAGTTTTTTGCAATTTCAATTTCCTGTTTTGTGGGTTTGCTTCCTTTAATATGGGTTAAACCCAGGTTTGGCTTTTTAGCATCAATTCTATCGTAAATAACTTCTGCTGCTGTATGTCCGTGTGCTGCCCAGTGCATTTTGTTTTGTACTGTTTGAAAAAACTGTATTGACGTTTCTACTGTAGGGTCGTAGTCAATACTGGTAGCGTAAATATCAAGCACCTTTCTCCAAAATACTTTTTCTGAAGAACGTATATCACGAATTCGTGCCAGTAATTCTTCAAAATAGTTACCGCCACCTGCTTGCTTCAGCAAATCGTCATTTATTGTAAAGCCTTTTACAATGAATTCTCTTAGTCGGGCTGTTGCCCATTGGCGAAACTTTGTTCCCTGATGGCTTTTTACCCGGTAGCCAACTGAAATGATTACGTCAAGATTGTAATAAGTGACTGCGGTTTCCTGCGTTTTCCCCTCAATAGCACCATGTTGAGTGGTATGTCGGAATTCCCGACATACCACATTTCTTTCCAACTCTCCTTCCCTAAATACATTGCCAATGTGCTCGGTAATTGTGCTTCTTCCTTTTGCAAATAAATTAGCAATCTGATCTTGTGTAAGCCAAACGGTTTCATCTTCTAAACGCGTTTCTATTTTAGTGTTTCCATCTTCGGACTGGTAAATAATAATACTGGTATTTTCCATTCTTAAATGCGCTGTATTGTTGATGTGAAGAATAAATCTTTCCAGGTCTTTTTCTAGTTCAATCTTCAATGGTTATTTGTTGCTTTTCTTAGGTATCGATCGGTCAATCACTGCTTTGCAGATCCATCAAATTGCCGCCATGAAACCTACCCTTGAACGGAGCGTCGCCTCAACTGATTAACAAAGCGGTGCTGCTCGTCCCCCAAAAAGTCTTTGAATAATAGCCTGCAAAATAAATATTGCTTGTTGCTGCTGTAAAAGGAACGTGGTGTGGCAACTAATGTACCGTAAGCCCCGATGCTTCAAGTAAAAAGCCGAGCTCTTTCACGTTTGCCGTTTCACCTTTCACGAATTCCTTGGCTCCCCTCCGTGCCGCCGTGCCTCCGTGGTTCAAAAAAGCCCAGCGCCTAACCCACACTATGCAGTTACCACCTTGGCCGCAACCTTCCGCTCTCCAATTTGCTGCCGCCACATGGCATAATACAACCCTTTTTCGGTAAGCAATTGCTGGTGGCTGCCCAATTCTACAACCCGTCCTTTCTCCAGTACATATATGCGATCGGCATGCATAATGGTACTCAGGCGGTGGGCAATCAACACGGTAATTTGTTCTTTAAGTGATGAGATATTGATAATGGTAGAAGTAATTTCTTCCTCGGTAATGCTGTCCAGCGAAGAGGTGGCCTCGTCGAAAATAAGCAGATGAGGATGCCGCAACAGCGAACGGGCAATGGACAGCCTTTGCTTTTCGCCACCACTTAACTTTAATCCACCTTCACCAATAACGGTATCCAATCCATTTTCTGCACGCGTTAAAATGTAGTTGCAACTGGCCTTTTTTAGCACATCGTTCATATCATCCTCGGTAGCGTTGGGGTTTACAAACTGCAGGTTTTCCCTTATGGTACCGGCAAACAACTGGGTGTCCTGCGTTACAAAACCAATCTGTTCCCGCAGCTCATCAAAGTGTATATCGTTACTATTAACACCATTGTAAAATATACCGCCCTGCTGTGGCCTGTACAGGCCTACCAGCAATTTTACCAGGGTGCTTTTTCCTGCACCCGACGGGCCAACAAACGCAATGGTTTCGCCTTTTTTTACATCAAAGCCTATCCCATCCAATGCATTGTATTGTGCCGACTGGTGCTTGAAAGCGATATCACGAAATTCCAGTTCTTCAATGGCGCCAATGGTCACCGGTTTTGCAGGTTTGGCTTCCACAGGTTTGTTCATCACAGTATCAAAGTTTTGCAGGCTGGCCTGTGCCTCGCGGTAGCTTATAATAATGTTGCCCATCTCTTGCATAGGACCAAAAATGAAAAAGCCATAGAACTGCAAGGCCAAAAACTGGCCGGGGGTAAGTACGTCTCTAAAAATGAGAAACAGCAAAGTAAAGCTGATGACCTGTTGCAGAAAGTTTACCAATGTGCCCTGTATAAAGCTAAGGGTACGTATGCTTTTTACTTTGCGCAGTTCAAGCCCAAGAATTTTATAGGTATTGTTGTTTAGGCGTTTTACTTCCTGCTCTGTCAGGCCAAGGCTTTTTACCAGTTCAATATTGCGCAGGCTTTCGGTAGTGGTACCGGCCAGCATGGTGGTTTCCTTAACAATGTTTTTTTGGATGTGCTTTATTTTTCGGCTGAGGATGCTGGTTACAACACCCAAAATGATTATGCCTGCAACATAGGTAGGTACAATACTCCCATGTAAACTGGCAGCATATATTGAAACAAATACAACACTTACCAATATGCCAAAGAATATGTTGATGAAAAAGCCAATGAACCTTTCGGTATCGGCCCGCACTTTTGTAAGAATGGATAAGGTTTCGCCGCTGCGCTGGTCCTCAAACTCCTGGTAAGGCAGGCGCATGCTGTGGCGTAAACCGTCGGTAAAAATTTGCGCCCCAAACTTTTGAATGATCACATTCACCACATAATCCTGGAAAGCCTTTGCTATACGGCTTACCATAGCAGTACCAATCAGCAGACCTAGAAAATACATTACTCCATTTAGGTACTGGCTTTCTGTACGTACGTTGCCGGCAGCATCCAAGTGCGGTGTGGTGGCCAGTTTGTCCACAATTTGTCCAATAATCATGGGGCTGAAAAGAGAAAATACCTGGTTGACCGAGGCGAGGAACAATGCAAGTAGGATCAACCCTTTGAATGGTTTTAAGTAAAGGAGAAGCAGTTTCATGGGTTATATTTACCGGTTAGGTTTTGATGGTTATGCCACAGGCGTTTCAGAAGGGCAATGGTTACTTTGTGGAGCAGGTTGCATCCGCGTGGTAGCAATCGTTAATGCCTCACAATTTAATATAACTGGGGTATTCAGGATTAAACTAGTTTTTAAACGGCATAAGACTGCCGGAAGTAAACCCTACAACATGCGCAGCGAGGTTTTGTTGGATATGCACCGATTGCGGTATAATCCCTATAACGGGCTATATACTTTTTGCCTTGAGCTGGGGAGCGCCATTGCTGCCTTGCAGGTACCTGGTATGCACTTTACCTATTACGTACCGAAGGATAAATTTGGTGTATTTGGCAATGAGCAAAGCTACCTGCGCCAACGCTCCATAGACAAGCATTATCGCTTTGGCACCGGCAGGTATCACCTTTGGCATGTTACTACTTCGCTATCGTGGTACCGGCCCTTTAACCGCCACACCAAAAATGTTTTTACCCTGCACGACCTGAGTTTTTTAATAGAGGAAAAGGAGAATGTGCAACGCAACAAGCGATTGTTGCGGCAAATGCAGCAGCGGGTAGACCGTGCGGATCATATTACCGCCATCAGCCGTTTTGCCCTTGATTTTGCACAGCCCTATCTTGATTTTGGCCGTACCCCAACCAGCATTATCTACAATGGTTTTCGGGTAAAGGAATTTCCGGCATACGCCACCCCTGTGTATAAGCCCAAGAGCAAGTTTTTATTTGCTATCGGCCTGGTGCAGCCGCGCAAAAATTTTCATGTGCTACCCGCTTTATTGCAAGGCAACGATTATGAACTCGTAATTGCCGGGCTCAACCATTTTGATTATGCCAATACCATTCGTGCGCAAGCCAAATTGCATGGGGTAGAAGACCGGGTAAAATTGATAGGCGCAATAAGCGAGAAGGACAAATATTGGTTGTACAAACATTGCGAGGCATTTGTTTTTCCATCCATAGCAGAAGGGTTTGGGATGCCCGCGCTGGAAGCCATGTATTTTGGAAAGCCGGTGTTCCTCTCCACCGAAACCAGTATGCCGGAAATTGGGGGCGAGGTAGCCTACTATTTCGATCATTTTGAGCCCGGCTATATGCGGCAACGTTTTGCTGAAGGTATGCACCATTATCAAACTACCAATCCGCAGGAAAGGATAAAAGCGAGGGCGGCACAATTTAGCTGGGCTAAGGCCGCGGGTGAATATGTAGAGGTTTATCGGAGTTTGGTGTAGTAACCTCACCCTCCCCGAAATAATCGGGGCAGGCTGTTCCCTCTCTACCTCATCCGTACGCCACGGCGTACACCTTCTCCTAAAAGAGAAGGAAAGCGGATGTAAGTTAATAGGAGAGGGAGGCCGGACGTTTGTAAATTGCATGGGCATTTGAGTTAACAATTCAGGTCTGGAAATTCCAATATGGCAAAGTCCAGATACCTTCATTAAATTTTCTTAAACATAATACGCAAGGGGTAAAAATGTGAATTGGATTATTTTTTGGACCAAACAGTATA
>MWWF01000219.1_pt1 | contig 11390 bp, 11 predicted proteins | sample 1047351 | NCBI WGS metagenome assembly MWWF01 (sample SAMN06349970, study PRJNA376086) | soil metagenome | isolation source: MGM-3 sample Antarctic (ecotone) soil | place: Antarctica
AATTTGTTTAAAAGGCACAGGTAACCCATCCCGCGCCGTGGGGGGTTCCTCCCTTTCCCGCCCCTAAGGACGCGTGCCCCGGGAGGGGCCTTCGATCCCCCCCCCCCCTCTCCATCGGGGGGGGGGGTCTGTATTTTCTTCTCTTAGGGATCCCGTAGGGATCTAATGAGGTGGACCGGGCGCTATTTTCTGGGAGTTAGATCAAAAGGTGGACCGAAAGTGGACCGAAAGTGGACCGAAAGTGGACCGCCTGGATTTTCATACACGTCATATAAAAAGCGAACAACTCGATAGCTGGTGGACCGAAAGTGGACCGCCGCGGTCCACTTTCGGTCCACCAGTGGACCGGGTGGACCGCGGCTATTGACAAGTAGACCGAACGGAACTTTAATCTCTGATAAGTCTTTATTATAAAGCGTATACCGGAGGACCGAATGGCACAGGGTGCATATACGAACTATTTAGCGCTAAGAGGAAAAATTAGGCGAATTGGGTCAGTGCACACAGTTTGCGCAAAAAACTATTCTGCCCTTGCAACTCTTTGTTTTGAGACTGCCCTGAAGAACAATGGATATCTTCCAAAAGAGGCATATTACGGTACTATGTTCGAGAAAAAAGGCGTCACATACAAAGAATGGATCGATCAGCTAAAGAAGGCTGGAATATTTTCGTCTTACAAAGACGAGGATAAGGCCGTAGAAAAATCGGATTGGATTCGGTTTCGTCCTGGCCCTGTGACTCTTCCGTACATCAACAAAGAGAAGACACAGCAAGAAGAACTCGCATCCATGCGTGATCTTCGTGAGGTTGAGTTTCGTCTTGATGGCAAGAAAGCTGATCGTTCGGACTTGGATGAAACTAAGGCTAGGCTTGAAGAAACAACCAAGGCGATTGCTAGAATCGCCGATGCCGTCAGGGACCTGCAGGAGGCCGTGCTCCCACCCGACAGCGAAGAGAAGAAGAGACGGCGAGAGAGAGCAATCACCGAAATCGCGCGTGAGTCAAAAGCGAATTGACGTTTAACGTCTGATCCACCTGGATAGAACACCCTCTTTTCCATTCAAATCTCGGGAGAGCATTGCTCGCATCTCAGCGAGGTGCTGGGTGCGTTCCTTCTCCAGGTCACGGATGTGGAGTCTTAGCTCGTCGTTGACTGTTCGTTCGCGAGCTAACGCTTCGCGGGCTTCTTTCAAGGCCTCCAGGTATCCGTTGTCCCCTCCGGCGGTAGGGAGGACTACGGTTGGGGCTACCGTGGCCCCGTTTCTCGTAGCCCCTCCCCGACGCCCCCCTCCGACGTGAGGCCCGGGTTGGGGTGAACGTATGTCCGACTGTTGGATCAGGAAGTGATGGAGGATGTCAGGGTCGATGATCCACTCGTCATACTTGTTTTTGGCCGCTTTCAATTTTCCTGATGCAATCCAACGTCGAACAGACGTTGGGGTGACGTCGGCCCTCCGGGAGGCCTCCGCAAGACTCAAGTTGTCGCCCATGGTGGTCCTCCGGGTAGCCCCTACGACCGTACCACGACCGTAGGGGCTACGGTCTGGCGTCACAGGTACGTCGCCCTTGGAGCGAGCAAAATACGCAAGAGCCTTCGCAAAGCCTCCGAGCGACCTGAGCCCTACCGTTTGTTCGCATCCCCAGCCGAAGAACCCTAGCCAACTTTGGCAGCCCGGAAGCCCCTCCCCTGCAAACCTTTTCGAATTCTGCTCTGCCTGTCTCCGCCGCCTTCGGTGCGGTGGTCCGCTATCGCGACCCTTCCCGGCTCTTTCTCCAATGTATGACACGTTATGCATCTGGAGATGCTGGAACCCCGTAACACAACATCACGTACATGCAGACGTCCTCGAAAAACGCTTTTGAAAGCGTGCATTTTCGTGCACTAATTCTGAGCAGGGTCTTGGTTGTACCCGCACATAGTGGAAAAGCTGTAACACAAGAGGCCTGAAAAGTGCAGATAAGCATCTGTAAAGACGTGTGTTACGCCGTGTTACAGGAGTCTGGCCCGCATGGCTGATTTGCACAGGTCGTTTCGCATCGATCCCGAGCTTTTCGAGGCTGTCGAGCGTCTTGCCAAGGCGCGTGGACAGAGCTTCACGGCCTTCGTCGTGACCCTCCTGACAGCAACGGTGGACGGTAAACAGGCTGTTGCCCTCTCGCAGGAGAGAGCCCCTGCAGGTGGCGCTGACCTCGACTTCCTGCGCGGCGAGATGCGGGTGCTTGGCGACGCCCTCCGTACGGAGCGCCTATTGCAATCGGAAATTGTGGACTCGCTCATGGCTCTTTCGAAGCTCACACGGGAGCTTGAACGCGAGCGAGAAGCGACTGTTCAGATCGTATCAGGCTCCGTAAAGGGGCTGGAAGAGTCTAAAAAGCAGCTCAAAGAGATGGTCGAGCTGGGCGGTTTTGCCGATAAAAAATGTCGAGAGACGGTCATCGCGCTGGAGAAGATGCAAGCTTCCACCGTATCATCCGCAGCAAAAATACAGTCTTTTCTTGTTTCGACGGAGGGTGCCGCACAAAGATCCGAAGCTCTTATGGCGCATCAGCTTGAGGCTTTAGGCGCAGAGATCAGCAAGGGTATCTCACAGATGAAGGAGCTGACGAGTAAGCATCACGACATGTTGAAGTACGAGTCCAATCGTTTTTCCACAGAGGTTTTCCGGGATTCTAAGCTCTCTATTGTGACTGGCGGCTGGTTTGTGATCGTTCTTGGCGCCGCTCTCCTCCTCTTTTTGGCATGGAATTTTGTCTCCTCAAAGTGAGGGAGCTTTGGGTGGGTCCAGCCGCTGGCGAGCCATGGAATTTCCCTTTTAAATCAGCCCAAGTTGACGACGGGGAGATGAATTTGGTTGGCGAATTGAAGGATTGCCAAATCGGCGGTCGCCAAACGGCAATGCTCGATCTGGGCTGTCGCCACGATGAACCTGTCGGCTGGGTCCGAGTGAAATTCATCGTCTATCATCTGGCTTTGCAGGGCTACGCGCGCATCAATGGGGAACACAGTGAGGCCAGGGATCAAGAGGGAGTCTCGCACCCATTCCTCCAGAGTGACCCCCTTGGCGAGATAACGCTTCTTACGCATGAGCATAGCGACCTCGAAAACGCTCGTTGCCGACAAGCGAAGCTGGTGCGCGTTCGAGGCCTTCTGGATGGCTTTTCTAGCCGTTGCGTTCAGACGGGGGTTGTCCTCGATGACCCAAATCCATGCGTGGGTGTCGAGGAGCAGCGTTTCGGGTTTTTTCATTTCCCTTCACTTTCAACGACAACTTGCCATTCCTCTGCGTACGCCCCCGGGGTGAGAAGGTCCTCATCCGGGATGTGGAAGGTGCCTTTCAGGGTTCCAAAAAGTGCGATTTCCTTAGGCGGGTCCACAGGGACGAGACGTGCCACCGGCTTGCCGCGTTTCGTGATGGTGATCTCTTCGCGTGTCTTCGCGATGCGATCCATGACTTCGAGGCAAGACGCTTTAAATGCTGTTGCGTTCATTTCTGCCATGGCAAATCTCCTCTGTTATCCAGATATGGTCACGTCTATATGACCATATCGGATAGGTTGTGTCCAGGCTTGATCGCTCGGAGGTTAGGACGATGTTTACGCCCATGAAATTAGGCGCATGGTCTGGCAAAGATGCAAAATGCTACGACGATTTCTTTGAGTTCTTGGAGGCTTCTTCTGGGGTATTTTTGGGCTCTTCGGGGCGTCTGAACCCGCCTGCGACTATTTCGCGGCCCTTGGCGAGATTTTCTAAACGCCTCAAGTTCTGCTCGGGCGTCTGCGCTGCCAAAAGGTCTGCGATGACTTCTTTCAAAGGACGTCCTGCATGAGGCCTGACTCGGCGATTCAATTCGCCTCCTTGAGGAGATCAGCAGCGTCTTTTTCGCCAAGAACGCGTAGCCAGTCCTGCCATGTCTTGAAACCACGCTCCTTGGCTCTTCGCTGGAAAGCGTCGAAGACCCGGTCGCTCAGATTGAATGGAACAGGTCTTTTCTTTTCCTCACTAGCCTTCGGTGGCCTGCCAACTTTACGGACAAGCACTTCTCCATCGGGACCTTCAATCCTCATCGAGGCGAGCTTTTTGCGTTCCTCTGCCGTCAGGTGGCGTCCCTTGTGCAAGTTCGTACGTCCGTCTTTCTTGGCGGGAGGCAGGCCACCACGTGCATATTCGTCCTCCAGCGTCGTTCTGTTGAAGAACGAGCGTAACAATGCCTCCCCTGTACGTGCGTCCAACGGACCGGATTTGCCACTCGCCTTTGTGGTCCCACGGGTACGTGTGGAGGAAAGGGTCTTCGAGGGCCGTGGCGGCGTCTTCAAAGGACGGGCGGCCTTTTCCTTGGTTTTCTCGGTCTTTTTTCGGGTCGTGCTCGTAGCCATGGGGCATCCTCCTTCCTCCAATATCGGATCACTCGAAATTATCATGAGCGTGGCCTGTGGGCAACGCGTTCGTACGAGGTCAAGACGATGTTCACGCCCAAGAAGATAGGCGCAGGCTCCGCGGGGGCCGCGAAGTATTACACAGAGGACTTCCACCGCGAGGACTACTACGCCAAGGGCAAGGAGCCGCCCGGAGTGTGGCAAGGCGGCAAGAGCCTGGGGCTCGATGGGACGCAGGTAGAATCCGCCGACCTCGAGCGGCTTTTCCAGGGGTATGACCTTGCGGGGAAGGCCCTTGTGCAGGGAGCTGGGGAGCGTCACGCGCCCGGGTGGGACATGCCATTCTCCGCTCCCAAATCGGTATCTGTCCTGTGGGGAACGGCAGACGAAGCGACGCGCAAGATCATCGAGGACGTTCATGAAAGGGCCGTGGATGCTGGGCTTTCCTTCGTGCGGGAGCACTCGCTCGCGGACGCCTCCAGGAGGGGAAAGAACGGCCTACAGCGGGAGGCACCCGGGGATATTCTCCTTGCGAAGTTCACGCACGGCACGAGCCGGGACCTCGATCCGCAGCTGCATACGCATGTCCTTCTGGTGAACGTGGCGCGGCGTCAGGACGGCTCCTTTGGCGCTTTGCAGCCCGATGGCATCTACCGGGACGCCAAGACGGTGAGTGCGCTCTACCGCGCGGAACTCGCGGCAGGTTTGCGAGAGCGACTGGGCCTGGCGCTTGAGCGCGATGGGGTGGCGCTGCGCATCGTAGGGGTGGAAAAAGAGGTGGAGCGGGCCTTCTCCAAGCGGCGGCAGGCCATCGAAACGGAGATGGCAAAGCGTGGGGCAAGCGGCCTGCGGGCCGCTGCAGGCGTGGCTTTGGTCACGCGGGGCCGCAAGACTGATGTGGACAGAACCGAGCTTTACGGAGCGTGGAAGGCTGAGGCCCGGCGGCTTGGATTTGAGCCTGAGAGAGTCCTGGAATCCTCTCGGGATGCGGCTAGGGACCACGAAAATAAACTTCGAAAGAAGTCAGAAATCACGCACGAAGAGCGCGTAGGCGCCGCACTGGAGTCGCTTTGCATCGAGCATTCGACGTTCACCAGGCACAAGCTCCTGGAGGTTATCGCCTTGCAAGGACAAGGCGAGATGGACGCAAAAGGCCTGCGGAAGGTGTTCGATGTGTCGCTTTCCCACCCGGAAATCGTCCCGCTTACGGGGCGGGACGCCAAGGGCGAAGCCCTGCTGACGACAAAGACGATGCGCGTTTTGGAAGAGGATCTCGTGCGCAAAGCGCACGAGATGGCACGGGAGCAGGTGGAAGTTCGTCCCGTGACCCGCCCTATGAATTTACGCGAGAAGGCCCTTTCGACGCTGTCCGACGAGCAAAAAGCAGTGGTCGAGCACGTGACAAGCGGCGCGCGGCTTACGCTTGTGCAGGGCTGGGCGGGCGCGGGCAAGTCGTTCACCATGGCCGCCGCGCGGCAGGTTTTTGAGGAACAAGGAGCACAGGTCGTAGGCGTTGCACCCACAGGAAAAGCTGCGGTCGCGTTGGCACAAGGAGCGGGACTACCGGCCACGACCATTGATTCGTTCCTGCTTTCGAAGGGCTCTTCCTTGCCTGCCCGTGGCGTCCTCCTGGTCGATGAGGCGGGCATGGTGGGCAGTGCAAAGATGCGGGACTTGCTTACGGTCGCGCAGGAAAAGCAGGCCCGGATCGTACTTGTTGGCGACTCAAGGCAGCTTGCCCCCATTGAGGCCGGCGGTGCGTTCCGGGTGCTCGAGCGTGAGATTGGCTCACGATCCATTGCGGAAATAAGGCGCCAAACCATCGGCTGGCAGCGAGAAGCTGTGAAAGCGTTTGCGGAGGGGCGCTCGCTTGAGGGCCTCGCTGCGTACCGGCAGGCTGGGCACGTCATTACAAGCGACACAGGAAAGGCACGCGACGCCGCGCTTATTGCCTCGTGGCGTGAGGTGTCACGGGAGAAGACGACATCCACGCTCATCCTCGCCTCCTCGAATGCTCACGTGCAGGCCCTTAACGAGGCAGCCCGGGCCGCGTGGAAGGACGAAGGACTTCTCAAAGGCAAAGAGCATGGGCTTTGCATCAAACTACGCGATGGTACGCGGGAGGAGAGGCTTTTCCAGGCGGGAGACCGCCTGGTTTGCACGAAGAACGACAGGGATCTGTCCGTGCGTAACGGGCAATTCGGGACGGTGGAGTCCATCACGGATCGGGGCCAAAAGCATGGCCCTCTGGTGAAAGTGCTCATGGATGACGAGCGCGGTATCGCCTTCAACATCGATTTGTACCCGCACATCGAGCACGGCTACGCCTCAACGGTGCACAAGGCGCAAGGCTCAACGCTTGATCGTGTGTTCGTAGCGCACAGCCCCGGCATGGGACGAGAGAGCGCCTACGTGGCGATGTCGAGGCATCGCGTGGGGGTGGAGTTGCATGTCGCAAAGGATGCGTTCAGCGCGGAAGATTGGACGAAACTGCACGCCAAGCCTGAAAACGCGATGTCTACGCTGGTTCAGCAACAGGCACTCGATGCGCTGACGAAGGCCTACGAAGAGAAGCTTGCGCGGGACATGGCGAAAGCGAATGAAAAGGCAATGAGTACGGAGCATGGGATTGCCAACGATTCCCTTCTGGACAAGGGCATCAGGCCTCAAAAGCTCGAGCGGGAACCTGCACAGGTTGCAGCGAAGTCTCAGGAACGCAGCCGGGGGCGGGGCATGGGGATGAGTCTGTGAACTGCTCTATAAAAGTGCATAAATCCACTCCCAGTCCTCTTGAGAGAATTCTGGGAACGATCCTGGACTCTGGACACCCCTGAAAACGTCTAAGACAGGACCTGTGAGGTGCATTAGCCGCGTCGTCCGTATAAGTGGAAGGGTCGTCCAATTGGCATGCCTCAGAATCCACTTATGCCACTTTGCATAAATTTAAATCATTTGTGTCAGCAGCCCTGGTCGCTGGAGCCTTCTCCGACCGTCTTCGTGCCGTCTTTTTTATTGTCAGAAGGTAAATTTTTGCTGCTTTGTTCGGCATTTCTAGGCTTTGGCTTGGGCAAAGGAAGAAGCGCAGCGCCGTCGGATTGGTCGATGCTGATGGGATTGAACGGAATCACCGGCACGCCGCCAAAAGTGAGCACCGAACCCATGTGTCCATCGAGCGTGAGATTGCGGTTTTTCCCAGCGCCCGGATGGGTCAGAAGGACGTTGCCGAGTGGGTCGATGGACAGAGAAATACCGGTGAGTTCTGCAGGCAGGACAGGAGCAAACGGCGAAAGAGTCTTGAACGAAAGACCCTCTGCCTTGCCTGCCGGGTCGACGTAATTGGTCCCGATGGCGAGGAGATCCTTATGCATGGAAAGGATTTTGCGCAGCTCCATGTAGCCGTCGAAGGCGGGAACGAAGTGCGGAACGACGGTTTTCTCCAGGAATGCCTGGGCGCTTTCCCTGAGCAAAGCGGCGCCGTCAGTGCCGGTTTCGAAACGAGGTTTCCACTCAGGCGCGAAGAGATCGAGTGTGTTGTTTACGAGAGCATCGACCTTGTCGCGCGAAAATCCTGGACAATCGCCGCCGTCTGCCACGTCGCAACCAGTGAAATAGACCGCAGTGTCGACCGCGTCTATCTTCAAATATTCCCTTTCAATTGCAACCATTTTATCGCCGAATGAAACCAAAGAATCGGCCACTGAGGGCGAAACTCGGTAGGCCAATGTGGTGCGGGAAGCCTTCTGCGCCTTCTGCGTGTGAGCAACGAAGGCATCGAGGGCTGCGATCTTGTCCGCTGGCGCAGCCACTTCGACTTCATCGAAATGGGAGCTGTCGGAGCGAAGGCAGTTCTCGGGAATAGGCTTCAATTCGCCTACGCCGCAGAATTTTTGGAGGAACGAGTTCCTTTCGTCACGAGTCATTTTTTTATGACTCCGTGCGTAGGAACCAAAAAGAGTCGAGTGAACATTCTTCCCAAAGAGAGGCAGGGCGGTCTCGCGCATCTCGCTTGGAAATGCGTCGAGCGAGGCCCAGAATTTCGGAACTTTTTCGAAGCGAGCATCGACAGGTTTCAACTCGGTGTAGCTTGCCGTACCCGGTTCATTGACGAGGAAGCGTTGGTTTTTACCGAGCCGGAAGAACCCATTGTAGCACTCTTGCGACAACGAAAACTTAGCGAAATACTTTCCGCTGCGCTTGCTCATTTCGAAGAGTGACGAGCATTTTTGATCGGCTGCGAATTCGGCTTTTGCGTAGCCTTTTTCCACATAACTGCCCGAGAGCATCTTGTCGAAAACAAGCAAGCCGCCAAGCGGCGTGGCGGGCGCGTTGGGGTCCGCCGCGAGCAGCAGCTGTGGCCCGGCTTCTTTGGAAACGGTCTTGTCTTTGGCGCAGCTTGGCCTGCTGTTTCCCCCGCTGGGAATGGCCGTGTTGCTGCATGCGGCAAGCAACGGGATAGCGAGGCTGAGGGACAGGCGTGTGGTGTGGCGCATGAGCTTCACTTCTCCTGAGAATCCTTCAAATGCCTGCCGAGCGGGGTAGACAGGACCGAGAGCAGAACGCCGTAGCCCAAGGAATTCCGGACGCCAAGATGTATTGCGAACGGCCGTCCGTCTTGGTCCTTCACCAGCGCCCCGCTGTGGCCTGGCAGCGTGTCGCAGCTGTACGAAACGCTGCCAGCGAAGTTGTAGGCCTGTGAACGGCAGGAAGACTCTCGGACGCCCGGCCCTTCGGCATAAGCCAAATGCAGCCTGTACGGCTCGGGGAGAAATTCAGGACGAGAAGCTGAGCCTGGGTCAACAACGGACACGTGGAATGCCTCCATTCCGCCTAAGCTCAGCAAAGCAAAAGGCTCGGCACCTGGCACGGCCGGGTCAATCATGGCTTGAACAGAAACGGTGACCGATGGGACCAAGACAAGTCTTGGCGCAGTTTGCAGCAGGGAGCGAGGCAGGCAATGGGACGGCAGGATGGCCGCATTTCGGGCCACGAGCAGTGCTTGGCAAGAGCCTCCATCCGCATGTTTGACCAGAAGCAACGGCCCGAGTGGCTGATGCGGTTTTGCCACGGGCAGTAGTGATTTTGTAGCAGGTTTCGCTTGCGTGGAAGTGTTCTGCGACCCGCTTTCTGCTGCGCCTGCAGGCCTGACTTCCACGCGGCCACAGGAAACAAAGACAATGCAAATCAGGAGAAGCGCCTGCCGATCGCCGTTCATTGCTGCCTGCAGACTGGCATGGGAGGGCTGGCTTTTTCTCGGTTAAACTTCCAGTCACCGCAAATTTCTTCATAACCTGGTTTTGCTTTGAACACTCCTACAGCGCAGCAAACACTACCGCAATCTTCATCTTTCGAACCTTCTTTGCAGCCCGCATCTCCCTTACGGAGGAGCCCCGCGCCAAGTGGGCTTCCGGCTGCGTATCCCTTGCAGATGTCGCCGTAATACGAGGCAAGGTATTTTGATCCAACGAACTTTGAGAACGTGTCTTGTTGCAGGGCCGCATAGGCCGCATTGCCAAACGAGATCTCGTCGAGGCTGTCTTTCACTTTCACGACGTCGACGAGATAGTCGTGAAACGCCTTGCGGCACAGGTTTATCGCGTAGCTGTCTGATTGCGGATCACCAGACCCTCGGGCCTTTGCCGCTTGGTAGGCACGAGTGAGGTGTGCCATCCACGGCGTGGCTGTCTTGATGCCCGGTGCCTGGCTGACGTGGATGCCGACAAGGGCTTTTACACCATCCCTGACGCTCAATAGAGGTGAGCCGGAATACCCGGAAGAACCTGCGGGTAGACAGTTATGTTGTAAAGTATTTCCCACTATGGCCGTGACCTTGCAGTCACTCACCTTCTTGCCATCGCTACCGATGATTTCAAGGTCATCGCCTTGAAATACTTCACTCGCAACGCGCTTTTCCTCAATGTTTCCCGGGATGGAATCGAGTTCGAGAAAGACGAAATCTCCGCTTCCCTCTCCGGCTCCGCCCACGACGTTGACGCACTTGGGAGCAGTTTTTCCATTGCCCCACGTGATTATCTTGTTTTGACACAGAAGTTTTTGCCGTGGAAAACAGTGGGCGCTGGTAAGGCCTATGTACAGCCCGGGCCCTGTGGCAGGCCGGTTTGTGCCAATGACCGTACAGCTTCCCATGCTGCCAACAGCCATGGAAATGGGCTCGATGCCGCCAATGCGGAGGCTCGCACCAGCTTGCGTTTGTGCGCCCGTTGTAGGCTCGCCGCAGGCGAAAAGAGACAACAGCAGCACAGATGCAAGACGTTTCATGGGCGCATTCCTTCTCATCTCGGGGTTTGTGTCCCGTTTCTCTAGGCCGCTCCATCCGTGCACATGTCGTATCGTCAAGACGACTCAGGATCCTGAGGCAAGACTGCCGAAGGTGAAGATGTTGCGTGTTTCCGGGAGGAAGAGGGGCACAGCCCCTCTTCCTCCCCCCGCTTCGCGGGCCCCCCCTCTTTCTCCCCTGATGCGCGATACTCGCCTTCGGCTCGCAACAATCACCCCACTGCTCGGCCCCTCAAGGGGCCTGTGCCGGACGAGAATCGGCTTGAGAAGGAGTCGGCCTTTGGCCTCCAGGAAACGGAAACCGCTCCGCTCGCCTGACGGCTCGCTCAGACGCCCTTCGGCGTCCCGCTTTCTGCGTTCTCTCCATTTTTCTACGTGAAACGTGGACATGGTGCGGACGATGCCGCGCAGTCGCGCGGCTCGACCGCTCGCGAGTCCCCCCTCGGAGCGAAGCGAGGAGGGGGGACGTCACGCAGCGAAAGCTGCGTGCGCGTAAGGCGCGATGTTCAAGTTATCAACCAAGGTAACCTATCACGCGCCGTGGGGGTGTCTTCCCTGTCGCGTCCGTAAGGACGCGTGCCCCGGTAGGGGCCTTCGATCCCCCCCCCCCTCTCCATCGGGGGGGGGGGGGCTTTTTTTTTTTTCCGGGTTTTCCGGCCCCCCCTTTTTGAGGGGCGGGGGGGGGTGAAAGCCCTTTTGGGGCCCCCCGCCCCCCCGGCCCC
>MWWF01000220.1_pt1 | contig 11375 bp, 6 predicted proteins | sample 1047351 | NCBI WGS metagenome assembly MWWF01 (sample SAMN06349970, study PRJNA376086) | soil metagenome | isolation source: MGM-3 sample Antarctic (ecotone) soil | place: Antarctica
GAAATGGCCACACACTTGTCGTACTCCGGTTTGCCTGTGCCTTCCATTATACCGGGGATGGTACGAAACTGCCGGCGAACTTCTTCTACCATGGCCATTGCGGCCTCGCCCACTGCACGAATGGCGAGGGAAGAAAATATAAAAGGGATCATGGCACCTACAAACAGGCAGGCTAATACATTGGCTTTATAGATATCGATACCTGCCATAGCGTAGCCATTATGGTTAATTACACCAACATAGGCCGCAAACAGCGCCAGAGCGGTAAGTGCCGCAGAGGCAATGGCGAAACCTTTACCTGTAGCTGCTGTTGTGTTTCCTACGGCATCAAGTATGTCTGTTTTTTCCCGCACGTCAGCAGGCAATTCACTCATCTCAGCAATACCACCCGCGTTATCAGCAATAGGTCCAAACGCATCAATTGCAAGTTGCATGGCAGTTGTTGCCATCATACCAGCAGCAGCTATAGCCACACCGTACAAACCTGCAAACTCATAGCTTCCGTAAATACCACTTGCCAATACCAGGATAGGTAAGAAAGTGCTTTCCATACCTACAGCAAGACCACCAATAATGTTGGTGGCGTGCCCTGTGCCCGACTGACGAATAATACTCATTACCGGGCGTTTGCCCATGGCAGTATAATATTCAGTAATCATACTCATCAGCGTTCCAACTACTAAGCCTACCATAATGGCTCCAAATACCCGGTTAGGGGTAAATTCGAAACCACGCAAGGTTAGGGTTTCAGGCAAAATCCAAATCACCAAAAAGTAAGAAGCAATAGCAGTTAATACGATAGAACCCCAGTTGCCCATGTTAAGGGCTTTTTGTACAGCATTGGTGCTTAAGCCTGCACTGTCAGATATTTTTACAAAGAGTGTTCCTACAATAGAGAAGAGGATACCTACGCCAGCAATCATCATCGGCAATAAGATAGGAGCAATATCACCAAACTGGTTTAAAGATTCTCTTGGAATTACTGTTTCTCTGCCCAGTACCATTGTTGCAAGTACCGTGGCTACATACGAGCCAAAAAGGTCAGCACCCATACCGGCCACATCACCTACGTTATCGCCTACGTTGTCGGCAATCGTAGCCGGGTTGCGTGGATCGTCCTCAGGTATACCTGCTTCTACTTTTCCTACAAGGTCGGCACCCACGTCTGCAGCTTTGGTATAAATACCACCACCTACACGGGCAAACAATGCAATACTTTCTGCACCAAGAGAAAATCCGGTAAGCACTTCAATGGTCCTTTCCATTTCAAGACTATCGACCGCAGCACCCGGGGCAAAGTAAGCACGGAGTATAATGAACAAACCACCTAATCCCAGTACAGCTAAACCAGCTACACCAAGGCCCATAACTGAGCCTCCTGTAAACGATACAGATAAAGCTTTACTTAAGCTTGTACGGGCAGCCTCGGCGGTACGCACATTTGCTTTAGTGGCAATTCGCATTCCCACATAGCCTGCAAGTGCACTAAACACCGCACCTAATACAAACGCTATTGCTATCAGCCAATGACTGTTTGGATTGCTATACCCCATGAAGCCAAGCAGCAAACAAGCAACAACCACGAAATAGGTAAGGATCTTATATTCGGCACGTAAGAAAGCCATTGCCCCTTCCTGAATGTATTTTGCAATTTCCATCATGCGGTCAGTACCAGCTGGCTGTTTTGAGACCCAGTTAAACTTTATCAGCGTGTACAACAGGCCTATGATGCCCATCAGCGGAACGGTGTAAATCAAGTTGTCCATAAATCGTTTTCTGTAATTTTTAAAGTTGGCAAAAATAGGGTAATGCCGCAATATAACAGGTTATTAACTTACCCGTACACGCAATATACATAAGCATTTGAGTGTCAAATACAGGTGAGAAATGCATCGTCAATGTTGAGGAGAAAAGCAATGATAATAGTTGCATGTAAATAGCACGGAATAATTTATTAATTGGTTCAATGGTAATTGCATCTTATCCGACTTTCGTTTTTTGAGCGTGTTTCCTTTGATGGTGATATGCGGTTCGTGTGTTTTTGAATGGTGGATACCAAATTAGATAGTACAAGTGCACTACAGTAAGCTGTGCAAAAACTAACGGCTTTTCTAAATTGTTTCGGACCTAAGTCGGAGAGGTAGAGTCGTCTCAGCGATTTTCATAGCCTTTTTTGGTTTCTGCACTGTAAGGCGATAAGTCACAAAACAAGTGCCCGGTTAAATACCTTTATGCAATTGATTAACGGGTGTTCATTTTTTCTACAAGGGTCGGTTACTTATCAACAAAGTGTATAAAACACTTCAGCACTGCAGGGCGGTATTATTCATTATATAAATTGCGCCGACAATGAAACAGCACGATGATACCTGGCAGCACAAAGGCCTTAGAAGAAAACTAGTGGCAGTTCTGCGCGACAAAGGAATAACGGATGAAAAAGTGTTGGCAGCCATCGAAAATCTTCCCCGGCACTTCTTTTTGGATTCCGCTTTTGATAAGATAGCTTATGAAGACCGTGCCTTTCCGATTGGGGAGGGTCAAACCATTTCGCAGCCCTACACCGTAGCGTACCAAACACAATTACTGGAGATAAAACCTTATGAAAAAATTCTTGAGATAGGAACGGGTAGCATGTACCAGGCATGCGTACTTGCTGAAATGGGCGCTAAAGTTTTTACCATTGAGCGTCAGAAGAAACTGTATGAGGCCAACAAAGCCTTCATCTTATGTAGAAAATACCCGAACATTAAATTCTTTTACGGCGACGGTTTTGAAGGCCTGCCTACCTACGCCCCGTTTGATAAGATTATTATTACAGCGGCCGCACCATTTATTCCTCCTAAGTTAATTGCTCAACTAAAGGTGGGAGGGTGTATGGTTGTACCTGTAGACGAGGGAAACCATCAGCGCATGTTACGCATTACAAAATTGCCCGGCGGCGAGTTTGAAGAAGAAGCGTTTGACAATTTTTCGTTCGTACCCATGTTGCAAGGCAAGAACGGGTTTTAGAGTTTACATTATTCCAAAACCTGGTAGAATAAACTTCGGATAAAACGGTTATAAATAAAAGAGCCCCGATGCTAACAGCATCGGGGCTCTTTTATTATTTTAGGCAGCTTACATCGGCATTTGCGATTCGCCACTGCCCATGTCAGCTTTTAAGTTTTTCCTTTTGAAAAGGTTCACATCAAATTTTCCAAAGCGGTAGGAGAAGTTTAGCCGGGCTACCTGCGGGTCTCTTCTGCGCTCTGATGTTTGGCGCAGAAACGCAGACTCAGTATAAGTGCTGTATAATTGTGTTCTCAAAAAGTCGTTCATGCTTAAGGTTAATGAACCGCTCGTTCCACCTTTCCAGGTCCAATCTTTACGTACTGCTATATCAAAACCATAACGGGCGTTAATAAAGCCTTGCGCAGCAGCAGTTGGTCCACCGCCCCACATCATACCTCCGCGTCCACCACCACGACCGCCTTCACTAGGTAAAACAGTTTTTGCATAATACTCACCCGATAATTGAATGCTGTATGTTTTTGCAAACTTGATAGCGTTGTTCATCTTAACAAACCAGCTTGTTCTCTGGTTGGATATATTGCCCAGTTTTGGATCAACAATCTTCAGGCTCGAATTAAACAGGTTGAAGTTCAACGTCATGTCATACCACTTGGTTACAGGCAGCCTGTTGGTGATTTCTAAACCATAAATCTGGCTTGTATTTGCATTTATAAAGGTGTTAAACAATACACTGTCTAACGTGCTGTAGTTAAAAGCAGAATCAGGATTTGCGCCATAATATTGGTAGCGGGTTATTAAATTGGTGTTGTGCTTAAAGAAAGCACTTACCAAAAAGTTTGCACCTTTCTTGTATGCATTGTTATACGATACCTCCAGCGAGTTGGTAAACTCAGGCTTCAGGCCAGCATTACCCACACTCAGGTTCTGTGGATCAGAGTAATCTATAAAGGGCATCAACTGGAAGAAATTGGGCCTGTTAATACGTCTTGAGTAGTTCAACTGTAAGTCTTGCTTATCTGTAAGCTTGTAGGTAATAAATGCACTCGGGAAAAGCGACAAAGGAAAATCAACCTTAAAGTCGGAGGTGCTATCACGCCCAATCAGCGTACCATCATATGTTGAGCTTTCGGCCCTTAAACCAAGCTGGTAGCTAAAGCGCTTTACTCGCAAGCTGTAGGTGCCATAAGCAGCAAATACTTTATCAGTGAATTTATACCGGCTGCTTATAGAGTTGTACAATTTATAAGTCTTGGATGCATGATCATAAAACAACTGGTTGTTGTTGTTTTCAAAATCGCGTATTGATGCACGTACCCCCAATTCCACTTTCTGATCATCCGAAAATGGATTAGCATAGTCAGATTGAATTACAATATTTCTTTGTTTACCATCGCCTAAAGACTGCTGCAGTACAGGTAGTCTTTTCGCCAGGTTATTAGTGGTAAAGGTTTGGGTATTAATGAAATTAAAATTCTCATTTTTACTAGCGTTGTAATTAGCATCAGCAGTTATTTCATGGCCGCTTTTAGCAAAATTGTGTTTGTAGCTAAACTGGCTGCCCAGGTTTTTAAACATGAACTTGCTGTTTTGCAACACATTATTATAGGCGGTATACTGCGAGTTAATAAACGAGTCAATCCGTTGATCATCATTATTAGCAAAACTGCCATGGGTATAACTACCGGTTACCGTTATAGTATTACGGTTATCTATCAAATAGTCAAAACCTGCTCTCCCAAAGCCAAAAGCGCCGTCGCCTATAGGTTGGGTAGTCTGATAAATTCTGCTCAATGGATTAATCAGGTTAGTTCTGTCCGTACTTCCCCAAGATTTAGACTTGCGCTCGTTGTACATGCCACTCGCAAAAAAGTTGATCTTATTTTGGCGAAAGTTAATGTCGCCACCCAGGTTTATTTTACCCCTGCTGTCTACGCCGGTGCGAAGGCCGCCGTTGTATCCTGTTTTCTTATTTTTCTTTAATACAATATTCAGAATACCTGCGTTGCCACCTGAGGCATCAAACTTAGCCGATGGATTGGTAATCAGTTCCACCTTGTCAATCATATCAGCAGGTATTTGGTCCATTGTTAACGTGGTTGGTCTGCCATCAACAAACAACTGTGGTGTGGCATTACGCAAAGTCACATTTCCATCAATATCTACACTTAACGATGGTATAGTTTTCATTACCTCTGTAGCAGATTGGCCAACGCTTACCAGGTTTTTATCTACGTTGAAGATTTTTCTGTCTACGCCCATCTCAAACAATTGCTTGGTAGTTGTTACAGTCACATCAGCCAATACTGATGCGTCGGCTTCTATTTTTATATTGCCCAGGTCTTTATCTACCATACCCAACATCTGCTGCATACCACCACTTGCTTCACCCGGTTTTGGCATCTTCAAACCAAAATTTACTTTCATCTCCAGTGACTTAAAGCCAATTCCAGTTATCTGAAGTTTAAAGTTGCCCATTACCGGTAAGTTGTCCAGGCTAAAATCACCATTAGCTGCTGATATAATCGCTTTTAAAGTTACTTCTATAGGTTTTTTGGAAGCGGTATCAAACTTATTGCCCAACAATAAAATTGAGGCACCGTCTACACCCTTATTGGTTGTACTATTTACTATTTTGCCGTACAAATGGCCTACGTTCATATTCTGTCCGCCGCCACCCATTGGCCTACCACCACCAGGAAATTGACCGTAGCTCAAAGTCGATAAAAAGAGAAGTGATAATAAAAATGTTTTCATGTGTTTATTCTATGTAATTGATTGCAAAATTGTACCGCTACACTTTTGTATTAGCTCCAAAAGGATGAACGGCATTTTCTAAGTTGTGTATGGAGAAATGTCTTTTATACTAACCTGTATACTACTGCCATATTGTGTATACCTTCTTCATTTAACATTTGGCTATGGCAACAAAATGTTGTTTAGGTATAATAATTTTTTGGGCCGAACGAGTGGAATTCTATTTTGCATTGTTGCGTCGCACACTTGTACTTGCAGCTATTCTATTCAGCAAGCCTGGCCTCAACACTTTCCGTAACAAAGCGCAGATCCAAAAAATGAGTTTTATCCAAGGTGCAAAGGTTCCAAACCGGAGAAAGACTATTCATTAATCTAAACGCCTAATAAGCTAACAGCGTAAGTGCTACCTGCAAAAGCCCGATTAAAAAACCCAGCACTGCACCTATCCATTCTATAAACTTAAATTCTTTAGACATAATCTGGTTCAGTATTTCTTCAAACTTGTCACTCGAAAAATTCCTTACCCGATCAATAACTATGGCTTCCAAATCCAATTCTGATTGCAGGGAAACCATATAGCTTTTCATCATTACAGGAAAAATCAACTTTAGTTCTTCAACGAATACACTTTTAAATTGTTGTATGGTGCTTTCACCCAAAAACATGCTGATCATTGGCATCTTGTCTTTCAGCTTTTCCCGTAAAAAATCATCAATATGCCCTTCAAGCAAAGGCATCATTTTGTCCAAATTTTGCGGGTTGGTAACTTTTTGTTCTATCACCGAAAAGGAGATCAACTCATTGCTGACCAACTTTCCCAGGCGTTCGGCAAATATGTTCTGTCGTTTGGGAAAAAGTCCATGGAATGTGATGCCAAGGATTTTCCTGGGCTCTTTAGGATGAAACAACATTTTTATCGCTACCCAGTTTGTAAGCCAGCCTATAAAAGCTGAGATAACCGGAATAAGTAAAATCCAAAAATTCATGGGGGATGTTTAATAAAAAACCTTGTTTGCACAACAAGGTTTAATTTTTAAGGGAGACCGAGGGGTCTCGAACCCCCGGCCTTCAGTGCCACAAACTGACGCTCTAACCGACTGAGCTACGATCTCCGTTTTAATTTTAGGATGGCAAAAATAAGGGAAAACACCTTTTTAATACAAAAAATATGGGCCTCCATTTTACCCACAAATGCACAGAACGGACTATGCATGCAACCTGCTGCTAACCATTTCCAGGACAGCTATCGTTCAGTTACCTTCATAACCAATACTGTTTTGTTTAGTAGATTAGTTACTGCTTCAACGCTAGTGCTAACCATTCTAATGCATTACTGCCAGCGTTCTGTTCTACTTTAGTTTACCTTATCAGCTTTATTAAAGCGAGTAGTTAACAAAAATAAAACTGTCCTGTTGTTGTATGTAGAAAATAAATTTTGTTTGCTCCACCAGTTTTTGGCATGTGTAGCCGTTTTAATTACGCAGCAGACTAACTAGGGAAAAAAATTTAATGGCTTGTAGTTTGCATCATCTAAATTACCATAATCTCCAGCCATTTTTATGAAACGCTTTTGGGTTGCCGTATGTGTATGCGCGTCACGCCTTTTGGTTCATTTTCAATGGAGAATGGTACAATTGTTCATAGGTAAAAGTGTTTTATAAGGTGTACAAAAACCTTTGTTAAGATGAAATGTGGCCACCTTAAAAAATTGGTTTTACATTAATTTTGAAACGAATGAAAAAAATTATTCAATTTATGTTTAAACGCAAGGTTTGGCCTATTGTATTGGTGGTAACGTTCGCAGGTATATTTTGGGCTTTCAGATCAAATGGCGAAAATGGGAAATCAGTTTCTACTCAAGAGCGAATTCTATCGTCGCTTCTCAGTATTATTAAGCAAAACCATTACGATCCTAAAATAGTGGACGACGCTTTTTCCAAGGAGGTATTTCAGCGCTACATTAAGTCAGTTGATCCTGACAAAAACATCTTTTTGCAATCAGATGTGAAGGGACTTTCAAAATTTGAAACTACCCTTGATGATGAACTCAATGGTGCTCCCATGCAATTCATCCCTGCCGTAAATGAAATTTATACAAAGCGCATTGCTGAGGTAGCAGGGTTACACAAAGAGATATTATCTAAACCATTCGATTTTAAAACAGAGGAAAGTATTACGCTTGATTATGACAAGATAGGTTTTGCTACAACACCTTTGCAACGCCGCGAGATGTGGAGAAAGAAATTGAAGTTCATGACCCTGGAGAAATATTCAGAATTGTTGGAAATACGCGACAAGAACAAAGACAATAAAGAGTATGTTGCTAAGGCTGATACTGATATGGAGAAAGAGGCAAGAGAAAAGGTTAGTAAGATCATGGACAAGAGCTTCGATCGCTTGCGCTACAAATTCAACGACGACGAGCGTTTCAACATGTTTGTGAATACGATTACTCAATATATGGACCCGCATTCTGACTACTTTCCCCCGGTAGAAAAAAGAAACTTCGACATACAAATGAGTGGAAAGTTCTTCGGTATTGGCGCATCGTTGAAGGAAGAAGACAACACCATTAAGATTGCTACCCTAATTACTGGTAGCCCCGCCTGGAAGAGTGGTGAAATAAAGGTGGGTGATATTATTCTTAAAGTAGGTCAGTCAAAAGATGAAGCCGTTGATATTTCGGGCTATGCTGTTACCGATGCTGTTGCGCTTATTCGTGGTAACAAAGGCACCGAGGTCAGGCTAACTGTAAAGAAAGAAGATGGGACAATAAAGGTTATTACATTAATCAGAGACGAGATAGTGCTTGATGAATCTTATGTAAGAAGCGCTATTGTAAATGGCAAAGAAAAAATGGGGTACATCTACCTGCAGGACTTTTATGCTGATTTTGAGAAACCTAATGGTGCCCGAGCAGCACAGGATGTAGCAAGAGAGTTACTAAAGTTGAAGGCGGAAAACGTTGATGGGATCATTTTCGATCTTCGTGGAAATGGTGGAGGCTACCTGGTAGAAGCAATAAACCTTGTAGGGCTTTTTATACCTGAAGGACCAGTGGTACAGGTTAAAGAAAAAGAAGGCAAGCCTACTGTAATGAGCGACAACAATAAAATTGTGCTGTACTCCGGGCCGCTGGCAGTTTTGATCAATGAAACCAGCGCCTCTGCATCTGAGATTTTTGCTGCTGCTATACAAGATTACAATAGGGGCGTCATCATCGGAAGTAATTCAAGCTATGGAAAAGGAACTGTGCAGCGCCTTATACCCTTTGGCAAACCGGTAGATCTGTTTACCGGCGGTACAGAGTTTGGCTCAATAAAACTTACACAGCAAAAATATTACAGGATAAATGGTGGTTCAACCCAATTAAAGGGTGTGACGCCTGATGTTATATTGCCGGATGAATATGAGTTCCTGAAAATAAAAGAAAAGGATAATCCTAATTCAATGCCATGGGACGAAATACCACAGTCTTCATATACCAAGTGGACCCCCGGCTACGATCTGGCTTACATACAGACAGCAAGTGCTAAAAGAGTAAGTGAAAATCCATTGTTTAAATCAATTCGCGAGAATGCCCAATGGTTGGGCGAGCAGAATGATAAAGTATACAGCCTGAACATTGAGAAGTTTATGCAGGAACAAAAGAAGTTGCGCAGTACACTAAAACAAAACGACTCCTTATCAAAGCTAAAAACCCCATTGAGTGTAGTGGGCCTTACTGCAGATGTAAGCAAATATGATACTACCACCAATAAGGATAAAGCTGAGCGGTACAGGGCCTGGTTGAAATACTTGAGCACAGATATTTACCTTGACGAAGCTACCAGGGTGGTGAGCGATATGATTGCAAACAAGAACACAAGGATGGCGGCAAACAAGCCATAATGTTTAAATTTTAATAATAGAAAAGCACTGTGTTTTCGCAGTGTTTTTTTTATGACCTATATGAGCAAAAAGGTAGATTAACATACATTTCATTGTTACATGGCTCTGCCACAGCGTAGGCCGAAATATATTGCTGTAGATTTAAAGACAAACCTTTTTAGCAAATGCGAGTATTTATAATTGCATCTCTTTTATTGTTGTATGCAGGCGCTGGTGTAGCGCAAGACTATCCGGATTACCGTAGTAAAAAAGACTTGTTTACCAGGATAATTGAGAAAGATGTTCGGAGTGATATTGCTTCGTTTAGCATGGGCGGAATTGACGAAAGCGTAGGAAAACTACCACTGAAACGTATACCTGTACGCAGTACGGGACCCGACTTTATCTCTTTTGAAGGGGAAGGTATTAAAGCTACCATAAGGGCAGCGGCCTTTGATAAAACAAAGCACAAAATGGGTTTATACGATGAGAAATACCTGGTTAAAATTGATAACAAGGGCTATTTCGGCGATTACGGAAAAGTGCCAAAAACGGCCATTGCGGAAGTAACAGTTGTGGTAAACAGGGATACGATTGCCATTCCAGCCGCGGCGTATGCAGACCTCTACAATCCTATATTCACTTATAAGGAAGGAGGGGTAGAGAAATCGCACAATAGTGTACTGGTTTCGGCGGATGGACGCAAAATATACATCTACATGCTTAAGCGTGAAAGCGGCGGTAGCTACGAGGTTACGTGGGTGATACAGGATAAAAAATACCTGCGAAGAGTAGTTGATTTTGGCTTTCTGAAATAATGGTTACCATTAGCTTCTATCTTATTTTACCTGGTTCTATCGTTTACTGTTGCGTTTGCCTGCTGTTGATTGCTCTTAATCACAATAAACCTCTGGTTATGAAAACTACCGTCTTTAATGAATCATAGCTTTTCTATTATGTCTTCCCTGCGCTTAGCCCCAGGTGATTGAAAGTGACTTTATCTGGCTACGTTAAAAGTCCATTACCCGCAGTTCAATCATTTTTTCTAACTAACATTGCACCCAAAATCAACTGAATCACGAAACTTAACGGATGTATCCTAATCTATATTTTGCTTTTAAAGATCTTTTTGGTGTGGAGATCACAGGGTTGAAACTCGTGAACTCTTTCGGTTTTTTTGTTGCCCTTTCGTTTATTATATCTGCATGGGTGCTGGCTATGGAACTACGCAGAAAAACCAAAGAAGGCCTGCTCACTTACAAAGAAGAAAAAGAGATAGTAGGTACGCCGGCTTCAATTGGTGAATTGCTGGTAAACTTTCTGCTCGGTTTCTTAATGGGATATAAACTTATTGGGGCTTTTATAGACAGGGACACCCTTGTAGATACACAGACTTATATACTATCGGGACAGGGAAATTGGGGGGCTGGACTTGTAGTTGGGCTGCTGTTTGCCGGGCTAAAATATTGGGAAAAGAACAAGACTAAGCTGGCAAAACCAGAAGAAAGAGTTGTACGCATTTGGCCGGCAGACAGGGTAGGAGATATGGTGATTTATGCAGCCGTGTTTGGTTTTTTGGGCGCTAAAATTTTTCACAACCTTGAGAATATAGATGAGCTGGTAAAAGACCCCATAGGCTCACTTATTTCTTTTAGCGGTCTTACTTTTTACGGCGGCCTTATTTGCGCTACTATAGCCATTTGGTTTTATTGTAAGCGCAACAATATGAAGCCTATACA
>MWWF01000221.1_pt1 | contig 11363 bp, 9 predicted proteins | sample 1047351 | NCBI WGS metagenome assembly MWWF01 (sample SAMN06349970, study PRJNA376086) | soil metagenome | isolation source: MGM-3 sample Antarctic (ecotone) soil | place: Antarctica
TCCCATCACTCAATAATATAGCACCCCATCTCCAATCATCAAATAAAAATTCAGAACCTGTGATGTCATCTTTTCCATATTCTGAATAAGTTTTACCATCATATCTAATGGTTATTACCTGCAACGGTGAATATCCCGGACGACTGCTATAACCATCTTGGCAATAAACACTTTTAAGTGAAAATAACATCAGTATTGTAAAACAAATTTTACTTTGCATACAGCGGTTTGCTCAAATATATAAAAAAGTTTATTGAGTTTATTTAAAGTTATGCTTACTTTATTGTTGTTCTACTTTATTCTGAAATAACTACTTTTAATTGCAAAAATTAAATCTTGTGCATAAAATAGGGTTAACCGGCGGGCTTGGCAGCGGTAAAACAACTATTGCAAATATTTTTGAAGCTCTTGGTATACCCGTATATTATGCTGATGCGGCTTCTAAAAGGTTGATGAATGAAAACGAAGAAGTAAAAGCCGCAGTGCAAAATATGTTTGGAAAAGAAGTTTATCCAGAAGGAAAACTTGATAGAAAATATCTGGCTGAAATCGTTTTTAAAGATGGAAACAAACTCTCACTTTTAAATTCTATTGTACACCCTGCTACTTTACAGGATATGGATGAATGGATGAAACATCAAAATAGCCCCTATGCCATTAAAGAAGCTGCATTAATATTTGAAAGCGGATCTAATAAAGCACTTGATTTTATAATTGGTGTAAAAGCACCGTTAGAGATGCGTTTACTAAGAGCTATGTTTAGAGATACAATAACCATCGAAGAAGCGATGGCAAGAATAAATCAGCAAATGAATGAAGAGGTTAAACTGGAATTGTGTGATTATATAATTGTGAATGATGAGCAACAAATGCTTATTCCTCAGGTGTTGGCATTGCATGAAAAATTTCTACAATTTTTAAATACAAAATAATAAACATGGATGCAATAAATATTGCCGAAAAGTTTTCCTTGTTCACAGATTATTTTAATCCAAGAATTATTGGAGAATTAAATGGACAGCAGTTAAAAGCAGCTAAGATAAAAGGAGAATTTACCTGGCATTCACATCATGAGGAAGATGAATTATTTCTGGTAATAAAAGGTTTACTTAAAATTGAATTCAGGGATAAAACAATTGATATAAAAGAAGGTGAATTTATAATTGTGCCAAAAGGAGTTGAACACAAACCATCAGCGGGTGAAGAAGTCCTTGTTTTACTTTTTGAACCTGCAACTACTTTAAATACTGGAAATGTTGATAATGAATTAACAAAATCCATATTGCAAAGAATATGATCATGTCAATTTCGACAAACCCTGTTTAATTCTTTTGAATCCCTCTTCAATATTTTCCATGCTGTTGGCAAAAGAAATACGTATGCATTTTGGTTCACCAAATGCTGAGCCTGTTACAGTAGAAACATGAGCTTCATTTAATAGATACATGCACAAATCATCAGCATCTTTAATCACATCTCCATTATATTTTTTACCAAAGTATTTATCAACTTCCGGAAATACATAAAATGCTCCATCGGGTTCAATGCAGCTTATTAAAGGAATATCTTTCAATAATTTCATTACTATTTGCTTTCTTATTTTAAATTGTTTTACCATTTCATTGGTAGGTTTCAAAGATGAATTTAAAGCAGCTATTGCGGCCCTTTGCGTAACAGCATTTGCACCGCTTGTAAATTGGCCCTGTACTTTTTCACATGCCTTTGCAATTTCAGTGGATGAGGCACTGTAGCCAAGTCTCCATCCCGTCATGGCAAAACCTTTGCTTAAACCGTTAATTATTATTACCCTGCTTTTTAATGATTCAAATTGTGCAATACTTTCGTGTTTACCCACAAAATTTATGTATTCATAAATCTCATCACTGATAATAAATATCCGCGGAAATTTATCAAAAACATCTGCCAGGGCTTTTAATTCTTCTTTAGTGTAAATAACACCGGTTGGATTGCAGGGAGATGAAAAAATAAAAAGTTTTGTTTTATATGTAATTGCAGATTCTAATTCTTCAGGCGTTATCTTATATTTATTTTCGGGCGTAGTATTTACAAACTTTACTTTTCCTTTTGCTAAACCTGCAATGGCTGAATAACTAACCCAATAAGGTGTAGGAATAATAACTTCATCTCCTTCATCCACAATGCTTAAAACTGTATTGGCAATATTCTGTTTTGCCCCGGTACCTATAACAATTTGATCGGGAGTGTAGTCAAGATCATTATCTCTTTTTAATTTATTACACACCGCTTCACGCACATCAAGATAGCCGGCTACAGGCGGATAATGACTCCAATTCTCATCTATAGCAGTTTTAGCAGCATCCTTAATATGTTGAGGAGTATCAAAGTCCGGCTCTCCCAAACTTAAACCTATGATATCAATTCCTTTGACTGTTAACTCTCTGCCCAGTTTAGCCATTTTGAGTGTTTCAGGCTCTGCAAATCTTAATAATAACGATGAAAGCTGCATGTAAATTTTTTAGGGAGAGCAAAAATAGTTTTTTATTGGTTGAGAGTCAGAATCATATTTTAATATATTCAAAGGAAAAATGCCAACAAGATCACCCGAAAAAAAAGATAATAATTGAGTTCATCTTTATTTACTGACTCCTTGGGATGTAGTGGTGAATATTATTTATCATAAATCATTTTAAAGGAGGATAGATCAGCATAATAAGTGCGTTTTCTTTTTATTTCATAATCATAAATTACGCTACCCAGGTTTTTCATAAAAGGGAAACCTATACTATCATAATCATATTTGTCATCATTCATCACACCATCTTTATTGCAATAAATTTCAGCCGATAAAAAGAATTCTATTTTTTTATCAAAGTCAACCACATAAGCTACATCAAGCATATGGCCATATGCGTCTCCAATTTTATTAAATATTCTAATGTTTTTTGGAAGACTACCTTTCTGTGCACCATACAATAAAAATTTGCCATATGCCTCATGATAATTCGATGTATCATAATTCGGAAAGGTAGTTTCAGGCGGAAGTTGGGACATATATTGGTATAAAAATTTTAAATCATCAGGGGTAAGGTTGAAACGTTGAGAGGGTGAAACACTATTAGGAAATATTATGCTGCGTAAAATATTGTGAAGGGATTCTAAACTAATTCTGTTCTTTTTTGCAAAATCCATGGGCGTATTTATCAACTGATCTCCCTTGTAATATGCATCACCCAAAGAGTCATTTCTATGTGAATATTTAGTTTGATTAAATGCCAAAGGTTGCTGATATAAAATAGTATTACTGGCATCTAAAAAATTAATTGGATTAGTATGCCTGTTCTCATCTTCACTTAATGCAATTTGTAACCTGTGCAAAATTTGTACTTCTGCATATCCTTTTTTATGCAATTGCTCATTCAGGTAGTCTCCCAAAAATTCATATAATCTGTTCTGTGCATCATTATCACTTACTAAAAATATCTTTTTAATGTAGGTGGCAATTGTAGGCCGGCCATCGGAGGCTAATGGGTCATTATAAACTGCAGTTTGCCCGCTATAGCCCGCTTCCGTGATCATTGTAGTATTTCTGGTAATGCCTTTTGTTTTTAATTCATTTAACTTTTGTAAAGCAAGTATAGCAGTTGGCAGCTTAACCGTTGAAGCCGGATAAAAATATCTTGATGGATTCACATTAAAATAATAATTGGTAAGCTTTGGTACATTGTTTTCGCCTCTGTCAATCTGTGTATAAATTATTTGCACATTCCATTCCTTTCTATTAGCAAGAATACAATCAAAATATTTTGGATATTCTTTTAATATAGATTCCAAAAAAGGATCTGTTTTGGTACCATCGCTTAAGATTACAGTAGGAGGTTTTGGTATTTTCGGTGTAAAGTTTTCAGTTTTCATTTTTTTTATAGGGTTACAGGATATAACACTTATAAAAGTTAGTAACCCCAGGATTTTTACATTCAAAAATTTCATGAAGCCAAAAGTATAGAAAACAGAGTTTTAAAATTCAATTTAAATTTTTAAAAGGTTTCCTGAACTTCATAAGCCGCTGTCAGAATTAGTCTCAAAACCTTATCTTTGCGCACTTCTAAAATTTAATTATGAGACTGAAAGGTTTGGTTTGGTTTTTTGCTATCACTTTAATACTAATTTCTATATATCAGCTGTCCTTTACCTGGGTAGTTAATAGCCACGAAAATGCAATGAAAGCAAAGGCTGAGAGAATGGTGAAAGTAAGTCATCCCGGCATTAAGGGTGATGAAAAAGAAGATCTTGTAAAAGCAAGATATTTAAGATTATTAGATAGCACCCGGGACACAAAAATATATCCCTTTCTGGGCACTACGTATCAAAAATCAAAAGAGAATGAACTAAATCTCGGTCTTGATCTGCAGGGTGGGATGAACGTTACAATGGATGTGAGCCTGCAGGGATTATTAAAATCATTGAGTAATAATCCTAAAGATCCTCAATTAATAAATGCTTTAAATGAAGCAACAAGTTTAAAGGCAAATAGTGATGCTGATTATATCACTTTATTCAGAGATGCATTTAAAAAACAAAATCCTTCTGCAAATCTTGCTTCATTATTTGCGGGTGCCGGAAAAAATATAAAAGTTACTGATAGTGATGATAAGGTAACTAGTGAAATTCGCACAATTGCAAAAGGCGCGATTAATCAAACCTATAAGATATTACTAAAGCGTATTGATAAATTCGGAGTTGCGCAGCCTAATATTAATTTGGATGAAAATAAAGGAATTATTACAGTTGAGTTAGCAGGTGTTCAGGATGCTGAAAGAGTTAGAAAATTATTACAATCTTCTGCCAACCTACAATTTTGGGAAGTTTATAATATTGGTGAAATAGGAAGAAATATTGAAGCAGCTGATAAGGCATTGCAAAATTATTTAAATGGAGTTGCACCTGATAGCTCATCAATTGTTTCTGATACATCTAAAAGGGTAAAAGATTCTTCCAAAAATGTGTTATCTAAAAATGATAAGCCACTCATAAATACTGTACGTTTCATTGGACCACAACAGGGTAAAGATGGCAAGCAATTATATTCATCTGCTATAGCTTCACTTGAATTAAAAGATACGGCTAAAGCCAATGAGTATTTAAATCTTGAAGTTGTAAAAAATAATTTTCCTGCTAATCTTAAATTTTTATATGGTATTGAGGAAAAGGATGCCAAGAGTAGCAAAAAATTTGTTTCATTATATGCCATTAAAACACTACAGGGCACTGATAAAGCAAAGCTTGAAGGTGATGGCGTAGAAGAAGCCAGCCAGCAATATGATGAGAGAAGCAGGCCCTCTGTAAAAATGCAGATGACGCCTTCAGGCAGCAGAACCTGGGCTAAGCTTACAACTGATAATGTTAATAAACCAATTGCAATTGTACTTGACGATGTTGTTTATTCTGCGCCAAATGTAAATGGCCCCATTGAAGGAGGAAGTTCTGAAATAAGCGGAAGTTTTACAGTTGAAGAAGCTCAGGATTTAGCTAATATTTTAAAATCAGGTAAACTGGATGCGCCTGCTAAAATTGTGCAGGAACAAATTGTTGGACCAACACTGGGGCAAGAAGCTGTTAACGGTGGTGCCAAAGCGTTTGCCATTTCGTTTTTGATAATTTTTATATTGATGCTGATCTACTATAATACAGCAGGCTGGGTTGCCAATATTGCACTTATATTAAACTTACTTTTTACCATTGGGGTACTCAGCGCATTAGGTGCAACTTTAACTGCTGCGGGTATAGCAGGATTGGTGCTGACCATTGGTATGGCGGTAGATACCAACGTAATTATTTTTGAAAGAATTAAAGAAGAGCTTACCCGTGGTAAAAGTTACCAGCAGGCTGTTAACGATGGATACAGGCGATCACTTGCTCCTGTTATTGATGCTCACGTAACTACCTTTTTAACGGCTGCCATTTTATATTATTTCGGTCTTGGACCGGTAAGAGGTTTTGCAACAACGCAAATGCTGGGTATCGCACTTTCCTTGTTCTGTGGAATTTTATTATCCAGGTTAGTAACCGATGTTTGGACAAATAAGCAAAGACACTTTACCTATTTTACGGGCATTTCAAAACGCATATTTCAACATGCAAAGTTTAAATTTATCGAATACCGGAAAGTGGCGTATGGTATTTCTTTGGTGGTTCTACTACTGGGTATCGCATCATTCTTTAATGGTTTTGACCAGGGAGTAGAATTTAAAGGTGGCCGCAGTTATACAGTCCGTTTTGATAATCCTGTAAAAAATGATGACATTAGAAATTCTTTGAGAGATGCATTTGGTGGCGAATATCCTGTAATTAAAACAGTGGGCGACAGCAGGCATTTAAATATTACCACATCATTTATGAAAGGTGTTGAAAATGCTGACAGTACTGTTCAAACACGTTTATTTCAGGGTTTAAAAAGTCATTTAGCTGCCGGTACTACTTATGAAAGCTTTATTAAAAATAATAAACAAGGTTCCCAGGTAGTACAACCTACAATTTCTGATGATCTTAAAAAAGGTGCGATACAGGCAACAATATTTGCCATGCTTGCCATTATCCTTTACATATTTATCCGTTTCCGCGATTGGAGATATTCTTTAGGAACTATCGTTGCATTATTACATGATGTGTTTGTAACCTTAGCTGTTTTCTCTTTCTTCAAAAATATAGTTCCCTTCCCATTGGAAATTGATCAGCATTTTATTGCTGCGATATTAACCGTTATAGGTTTCTCCATGAATGATACGGTTATTGTATTTGACAGGATACGTGAATACAGCAGGAATATGAAGAACACTGATAAGAAAACAATTATAAACAGCGCCATTAATGATACTTTAAGCCGTACTATAATGACTGCACTGACCGTATTCTTAACATTGCTTATCTTATTTATTTTCGGCGGAGAAGTTACCAGAGGATTTGCTTTTGCAATGTTGATAGGTGTAGCCACTGGTACCTATTCGTCCATTTTTGTAGCAGCACCAATTCTTGTGGACTTTGCAAAAAGCAAACCATTGGGAGCTGCTGATCTTGCTACTGATAATGCAAATAGGGCAGTGAAGAAGGTTAGAGCAGCAAAAGCGTAATTATTTGATTTAGTATTTATTCAGAAAAAGAATATTAAAAAAAATACTCGTTGAGAGATTAGCGGGTATTTATATTTAATATAATAAATAGGCAAACCAAAATAAATAATATTGCATTACACCGCAAAGCTTGTCCCGCAGCCACAAGTCTTGCTTGCATTGGGATTATTGAAAGTGAACCCCCGGGAATTTAATCCTCCTTCCCAATGTACTTCCATGCCGGTGAGGTAAATACCATGTGCAGGATTTATTATACAATTAATTTGATCTATTTCAAAAATCTCATCCTGGTCTTCCTTTTTTTCGAAACCTAAAACATACGTCATACCAGAGCAGCCCCCACCCTTTACACCCACTCTCAGGTATTGTGTAGCATCAAATCCTTCGGCATTCATCAATTTTTTTATTTCATTAACCGCGCCCTTGGAAAAAGTTACAGGGGCTATTGTTGTTGTTTCCATTTAGATAGTATTATACCGCAAAATTACAAATGTTTGAATAGGGAATGTTTATTTTTGGAGAAAATTAAGAGTATGTCAACTTTTGAGACAATAACAATTGTACTTATTATAGTAATTGTGTTGGCGATAATATGGTTGATAACAGAATTCACGGGCATAAAGGCCTCAATAAAAGATAAAAAAGTTATTAATAATGAAACCATAAAACTTCGTTTACAAGCTTATGAAAGATTGGCATTACTTGCTGAACGCATCGCCTTACAAAATCTTATTACAAGAATATCAAATGCAGGTATTTCTGCAAAACAAATGCAGGTAGCATTGGTTGAAGCAATTAAAACGGAATATGAATATAATATCAGTCAACAGGTATATGTGTCACCTGATGCCTGGAGAGCCGTTAATAATTTAAAAGAGCAAAATATTTATATCATAAATCAATTAACAACTACATTGCCATTTCAGGCAACGGCCATGGATCTTAATAAACAAATCATCGACTACCTGATGAGCAATCCAAAAGCATCATTACACAATATAGTTTTAGAAGCATTAAATTTTGAAGCAAAAAAAATAATGTAAAGAGCCTCTAAATCTTAAATAAATGAATGAATAAAAAAAATACAGATAGTGGGATTGAAATAAAAACGATCTATACACAAAATGATGTTTCGAAAGTCTCCTCGATTGAAGGAGGTTTAGGAGAGGCAGGAAAGTATCCATTTACCAGGGGAATACAACCGGATATGTATCGGGGCAAATTGTGGACTATGCGTCAGTATGCTGGTTTCAGTACAGCAGAAGAAAGTAATAGGCGATATCAATATTTATTATCACAAGGAGTTTCAGGGCTCAGCGTTGCATTTGATCTGCCTACACAAATTGGGTATGACAGTGATCATGCATTGGCTGAAGGTGAAGTAGGTAAGGTTGGCGTTGCAATAGATTCTATAGATGATATAGAAAACCTTTTTAAAGATATAAAGCTTCAGGATATTTCTACCTCAATGACGATAAATGCCACAGCATTTATTTTACTTGCATTTTATGTTGCTGTGGCAAAAAAACAAGGGGCCGATTTGTCGAAATTAACTGGAACAATTCAAAATGATATTTTAAAAGAGTATGCGGCCAGAGGCACTTATATTTTTCCGCCTAAACCTTCCATGCGCATTATAACCGATGTTTTTGAGTGGTGCAGTAAAAAGCTTCCGAAATGGAATACTATTTCAATATCGGGTTATCATATTAGGGAGGCTGGCAGTACAGCAGTACAGGAGATCGCTTTTACACTCAGTAATGGGAAGGCTTACGTAAAGGCCGCAATGGATAAAGGGTTAGATATAAATATTTTTGGCAAAAGGCTTTCGTTCTTTTTTAATGCCCATAATAATTTATTTGAAGAGGTTGCCAAATTCAGAGCTGCAAGAAGAATGTGGGCTAAAATTATGAAAGATGCCGGTGCTACAGATGAAAAAGCAATGATGCTTCGCTTTCATACACAAACCGGAGGCAGCACACTAACAGCGCAACAACCAATGAATAACATCAGCAGGGTAACGATACAAACTATAGCAGCGATTTTAGGAGGCACACAAAGTCTTCATACTAATGGGTATGATGAAGCATTAAATTTACCCACTGAAACTGCGGCAGGTATTGCATTGCGTACTCAACAAATTGTGGCTTTTGAAAGCGGAATTGCAGATACTGCCGATCCGATGGGTGGCAGTTATTTTATGGAATCACTTACTAGTGAGGTAGAAATGGAAGCTTTGAAATTAATTGAAAAAATTGATTCCATGGGAGGAAGTGTTTCTGCAATTGAGCAAGGGTTTATTCAAAATGAGATTGCAAAAAGCGCATATAAATACCAACAAACAGTTGAATCGGGAGAAAAAATAATTGTAGGTGTAAATAAATTTAAAAATGCGCAAAATATTTTGCCGCCTTCTTTTACAATAGATGATAATATAAGACAAATCCAAATTGATAAACTAAACTTGCTCAAAGAAAAAAGGGATACAAATAAAGCAACAAGCTGCCTGAAAATAATTAAAGAGCATGCGATCAGTGGAGAAAACCTTATGCCTCCTGTAATAAATGCCGTTGAAAACTATTGCACTCTGGGGGAAATATCAAATACTTTAAGAGAAGTATTTGGAGAGTACAACTAAAATTATAATTTTACAATGTAAATTGAATATGAAATATCATTTAACTATATTATTATTCATTATTTCAGCGTTTTGTTATTCACAAAAATATGTACTAATTGATAAACATATAACGCAACCTATATCCTATTCAAATACTGTTACAGTAGAACACAATCATAAAAATTTATTTCCTGTTGAAAATACACAGCTGAAGAGATTTATTGCTGAATTAGAAAAAATCACAGTTTTTCTTACTGACAAAAAGATTCAAAAGCCCGAGGCTTTTGATTTCAATATTGGTCAGACAAGATTTGTGGGTTTAAAAGTTTCCTTAGTAAAAGAAGAGCGGCTTGATGTAGTTATATCTACAGATTGTGATGGTACAAAAATATTTATGCATTTAAGTGATGCTAAAATAAGCAATTCAAGTAATGCGTTCTTTATAAATACCTGGTTAAAATATATAAAGAGCTATTTGAAATAGTGACTTTCAAACTAATGTGCAAAATCTAGTTCAAAATTACCTTTAATTCTTTCTATAGAAGGATTGAAGTATCCAAACCTAAGTCCAGGAAATTCATCTTTTAAAAGTTCCATCATTTGTTTTATGCCAATGCATTCACCGGTATCAGCCACTCCAATTTTCTCTAAATACCAATCGGGATCAATATTAAAATTTCTCCATTGAATCATTTTTAAACCTGTTTCTTTTATCGCTATTCTTAATGCTTCATATTCATCTACACTGTCTGTCATACCCGGAAACACAAAGTAATTTATACTGGTCCATCCCCCAAAGCTGTTTACTATTTTCAGGCTTTCAATAATATTATTAAAATGATAATTGTTGGGCCTGTAATATGGAGTATAAATATCTTCTCTTACAGAATTTGTACTTACACGTATACTATTTAATCCTGCTTCGCACAGTGCTTTTACAGCTTTGGGATCAGAACCGTTTGTATTTATATTGATGCTTCCTTTATCCGTATGCTTTCTTATTGCAATGATAGCATCCATTATAGTTTGCCACATTAATAAAGGCTCTCCTTCGCAACCCTGGCCAAAACTAACTATAGGGTAAGGCGCTGTTTCAAGATGTGGAACTGTAAATTCGGTTATTTCTTCTGCTGTTGGTTTAAACATCAGCCTGTCTTGCGTGGAAATAATTGTCTCTTCCTGCGGCTGAAATGAAATACATCCTATACAATTTGCATTGCAGGCAGGTGAAGTAGGAACCGGGCATTCCCATCTTCCCATAAAATAATTTCTTGCGGCAGGGCAATGATATGTGTTACAGCAGTTATCAGCAAGATGCTTAACTAACCTGTTGTGTGGATATGCTGCTAAATAACTGTCAACGCCTTCTTTAATTTTTTCATTTATAAAACCCTCACTCTCCTGTCGTACATCTTTTTCTATTCGGATGGCCGGCACATAAAATTTTTCGTTAAACCATCCCGCTGCGGTATAACAAAATAATGGTAATGTTTCAGCGCCGGGTAAACTTTCATAAGCAGCAATATATAAACCTGTATGGGCTGGTGGAATAAAAGCTGCAACAGCCCAACCTTTTTCACACAAACGCATTTCTCCTGAATCAACATCAATCCCAATACCACAACGTTCTGGCAGTT
>MWWF01000222.1_pt1 | contig 11341 bp, 13 predicted proteins | sample 1047351 | NCBI WGS metagenome assembly MWWF01 (sample SAMN06349970, study PRJNA376086) | soil metagenome | isolation source: MGM-3 sample Antarctic (ecotone) soil | place: Antarctica
ACATTACAACCATTAATTATTTTGGAAATCAATGTCGCCAAAAAGCGATGCAAAACCTTCAGGTAAATTAGCAACTGCAATAGATGAAAGTTTTGGTTCTTTCGACGCTTTTAAAACGCAATTCGGCGAAGCAGGAAAAAATCGTTTTGGAAGCGGATGGGCATGGATGATTTTAGATGTGGACAAAAAATTAAAAATTGGCTCAACACCTAACCAGGACAATCCATTGATGGATGTTGCCGATATAAAAGGCTTTCCGGTTTTAGGTTTAGATGTTTGGGAGCATGCTTATTACTTACGCTATCAAAATAAAAGACCTGATTACATAGCAGCATGGTGGAAAGTTGTCAATTGGAATTTTATTGAAGACCGTTATACTTCTGCACTTTAATTTGCAGCAAAATACTTTTATTGGTTTCTCAAATACAAAACGAAAAGCAAAGCAATGTAAAATTGCAAAGATGGATTGCCATTGCTTCTTCTGTTTTATTGATCGTAAAATTTACCGCTTATTATCTCACTAACTCTGTTTCAATACTTACCGATGCATTGGAAAGTATCGTAAATGTTGTTGCAGGTTTCATAGGCTTGTATAGTTTGTATGTTGCCGCCAAGCCAAGAGATATTGATCATCCTTACGGGCATGGAAAAGCAGAATTTATTTCTGCTGCAATAGAAGGAACGCTGGTTTTATCTGCCGGCGTTTTGATCATTTATAACGCTGCACAAAAATGGATATATCCGTCTACGGTTCATCAATTAGACACAGGAATTATTTTGATTGCTGCCACAGCTCTTGTCAATTGGATATTAGGTTTTATTGCAAAAAAAAGGGGGAAAAAAACCGGTTCGTTGGCGTTGGAAGCAAGCGGTAAGCATTTGCAAACTGACACTTATTCAACAATTGGAATCATTGCAGGATTGATACTTATTTCATTCACCAAATTTTTTTGGATTGACAGCGCAGTTGCTGGTTTATTCGGCTTGATAATTATTTATACAGGTTATAAAATTATAAGAACATCATTAGCCGGAATTATGGATGAAGCAGATATGAATTTGCTGGAAAGAATGGTAAAGGTTTTGGATAAAAATAAAAATGAAGCATGGATAGACCTTCATAACCTGCGTGTGATAAAGTATGGAAATGTTTTGCATTTAGATTGTCATCTCACTGTTCCCTGGTATTTTAATGTGCACCAGGCACACAAAGAAATTGATGAACTGGCAAAACTCATAAGAAGTAATTTTGGTGAGTCGCTGGAACTTTTTGTACACAGTGATGGCTGCTTGTATTTTCAATGCCACATTTGTAATAAGCAGGATTGCCCGGTGAGGCAGCATGATTATAAGCAGCGGATTGAATGGACATTAGATAATGCTTTGCAAAATGAGAAACATGGATTGAAGGATGTGGAATAGGCATAAGATAAAAGGCAATTAAGATTGATGAAGCAAAATAATTATTGTAATTAACTTCTAAAATTCGTGTAATAAAAAAAATGAAGACAACTACCATTTGGAAAAGCGGGCAGGCATTTGATTCTATCCAGGAAAATGGCGCAAAGATTGAAGTTGACGGCAAATCAGGCTTTAGTCCGAAAGCCTTGCTGCTAAACGGCTTGGCAGCATGTTCAGGTATTGATGTTGTAGATATTCTGGAGAAAATGAGAATTCCATTTGCTGATTTGAAAATTGAAGCAGAAGCGAAACAAACAGAAGAGCATCCAAGAGTGTTTAAAGATATTCATCTGGCCTACGTCATTACAACAGAAGAGGAGAACAGGGATAAAATTCAAAAAGCAATTGACCTTTCTTTAGATAAATATTGTGGGGTTGCAGCTATGCTGAAGAAAAATTCTAAGATATTATACACTATCAGAATTGAGGCAGAAGCAAATTTTAGTTGAGTTGTTATCTTTACTTCTGATAATATTTTATTCATCCTTAAATCCATTTTATGTCTTTACATCTTGGTGATATTGCACCAAATTTTAAAGCGCAAACCACAGAAGGAGAAATAGATTTTTACGAATACCTTGGAAATAGCTGGGGCGTTTTATTTTCTCATCCTGCAGATTATACACCAGTATGCACAACCGAATTAGGAAGAACTGCATTATTAAAAGAAGAGTTTGCAAAGCGAAATGTAAAAGTGCTGGCAGTAAGTGTTGATCCATTGGACAAGCATAGAGGCTGGGTTAGCGATATCAATGAAACTCAAAATTGCACGGTTGATTTTCCCATCATTGCAGATGAAAACAGGGAAGTGGCAATGCTTTATGATATGATTCATCCAAATGCTTCAGCCACTGCAACTGTGCGTTCCTTATTTATTATTGGTCCGGATAAAACGGTTAAATTAATGATCATTTATCCTGCATCAACCGGACGAAATTTTAATGAAGTGTTGCGGGTGATTGACTCTTTGCAATTGACATCGAAACATAGTTTGGCAACACCTGCCAACTGGCAGCAGGGTGAAGATGCCATTGTTGTTCCTGCAGTGTCAACAGAAGATGCCATCAAAAAATTTCCAAAAGGAATTAAGATAGTGAAACCGTATTTGCGTTATACGCCAATACCGGATTGATATGTTGAAGCAAAATTTTTTCTCGCAGAAATATTTGAATACGCAGAAGTTGAACAAGTTTAATCTGCAGTAATAAAAATGTATAGCTGCATTAATTTTTTTTATTTCTGCTATTCTACATTCATAAAATTCCTTCATCAGAAAAACTGTAATAGCCATCATCACTTACAATCAAATGATCAAGCACTTTGATGTCGAAGAATTTTGCAGCTTCTTTTATTTTAAATGTAAGTTCTTCATCTGCCTTGCTTGGTTTCAAGCTTCCTGAAGGATGATTATGGCAAAGAATAATACTGACTGCATCTTCTTCCAGCGCCTTTTTTAAAATAACTCTTGGGTCAGCAACAGTTCCTGTTATGCCACCTTCGCTTATGATCTCAAAATGGTTAACCTTATTAGCCCTGTTTAAAAATAAAACAGCAAATACTTCATGCTTGTAATCTCTTAGTAAAGTTTGTAAATAACCAGCTACTTCCGATGCTGTATTAACGATTGATTTTTCTCTGGAACCCAAGGTTTGCCTTCTTCTTCCTAACTCCATGGAAGCGGCAATAGTGATGGCTTTTGCTTCTCCAATACCTTTGATCTTCATTAATTCCTTTACTGATAATTTGCCCAATTCATTCAGACTATCTTTTCCAAGGCGAAGCACTTCCTGCGCTAATTCAACAGCGCTTTTATCTTTTGTTCCATTATTAATAAGTATAGCAATAAGTTCTGAATTGCTTAAAACCGCAGCTCCTTTGGTGAGTAGTTTTTCGCGGGGTCTATCGTCAATTGCCCATTGCTTTATTGAGTATTTCTGCTCTTGCATCATCCAAGATTAGAAAATAATTTTATGATTGTCAATTATCCTTTAGAAAACTAAAAACCATTTCCTATGAGACGAAACTCTACTCCTTCATTGGGTGCTATTCATCCCATCTTATTTTTTATGCTGGTTTATGGCATTTCACTTTTTCTGGCGCTGTTTGTTTGCCGAACGGTTTATTATAGCATCAACAATGATCCTATAAGTGAATCAAATAAAATTATCAGCGTTGATGCCAGTTCAACACTGAATGCAACAGCATTAAAATAAAAAATTAAATGCTATAATGAAAGAAGAGAAGCACAAGCCTCTCTTCTTTTTTATTTGTATTTGATCGTTTTACAGTTTGATCAGATGTTTTGTTTCGGTAAAATCCTTCATAGATATTTTGAGAATGTATTGTCCTTTTTGAAGGTTTCCTATTGATAGATAAGATTGAGAGGAGCCAACATTTGATTTAGTGAGGCTGAAGTTTTTTACAACTGCACCTTTCATATCAATGATCTCTATTTTCATGGCTCCTGTACTATTATTATTTACTTTAAGAGCAAACCTGTCCTGAACCGGATTAGGGAATATTCCTGAAGCCGATGAAGTATTTGAAGTTTGCGCTGCTATTTCTTCTGCATTTCCTATTCGCGATGCAGTTGAAGAAGCAGAAACAATTTCCCACCAGTTAATATTCCATCCACCGTTTGCATTGCTTGTAAAAATGCGCAATGTTTGCGGGCCTGCAGGTAAGGATAATTGTGTTGAAATAGTTGTCCATGATTGGAAAGAACCTGTGTTAGGACAAGTAAGTGTTGCCAATACAGTTCCAGTGCTGTTACGCAATTGAAATTGTGCACCTGCAAAATAAGAAGCTACTCTGAAATTGATGGTGTAATTAGAAGCACTTGACAAGTTTACATTATAATCCATCCAATCGTTTGTGTCTTGCCATCCAACATTTAATCCACCACCAACATCAGAAGTATTCTCTGTTCCAATGCCACTCATTGCTGTATAACTTTCTGCTTCTATCTTAATATTGCCACTAGAGGAAGGCGAACTTACAGTAACAGTTACATCGTCTGTTCCGGTAGCATTTGCATTATCTGTAAGTGTTAATCTGAAAACATAGGTACCCTGTACAAGGCCATTTATTTGTGTTGTGTCATTCGTTGGAGTAACAATGATTTCACCCACTGGCCCAGAAACTTTTGTCCATTGTGTATTGGTAATGGTACCGTCAGCATCTGCTGAAGTTCCATTTAAGGTAACAGTGTTTGTTGGTAGTGTGATGTTTTTGTCAGGCCCCGCATTAGCTACAGGTGGAATATTTGCCGGTGGTGGTGGTGGCGGTGCATTACCATTACTTGATCCATCTATTTCCCACCAGTTAATATTCCATCCACCTACAGCAGAAGTTGTAATGATTCTTAAGGTCTGCTGACCGGCTGGCAAGGCAACAATAGCAGAAACGGTTACCCATCTTTGCCAATCACCGGTATGCGGGACATTTACTGTAGCTAATACAGTTCCATCTGATTTTCTTAATTGAAATTGAGGATTAATGAAGAAGGTTGCTACTCTGAAGTTAACGGAGTATGTGCCGGCTGCAGTTATATTAACGCTGTAATCCATCCAGTCTCCATTATCCTGCCAACCTACATTTAATCCTCCACCCGCATCTATTGTTGGTTCAGTCCCAATATTACTCATCGCCGAATAATTTTCAGCTTCAATCTTTGTTGTTTGGTTGTTAAGACGAATGTGCACCGGCATTTTTGACCAGTCTGACCACAAAGTTCCTTTTTTGACTCTTGCATCATACACCCCATAACTAGTTACCTGAATAGAACGTGTAATTGCTGTGGATATCATCACTCCATCTTTTCTCCATTCATAAGTATCGTATCCGGGAGCAAGTCCAATTGTAGCATTTACTATTTCTCCCTGATTATATTTTGTTTTGCCAGTTAAAGCCCAGGGGTTTGAAGAATAAGCTCCATTTACAGTAGGCCAGAATTTTGGTTCGGCCCAGGTTGGCTCCCAAGTATTGTGATCAGCATTTGGATAAAAATACCTTACATAGTTCATGCCTGCCGCCTGAAAGGCAGCAACATTTTGATCTGCTGTAAAAGGCGTGGGATTATTGTCCAGCCCGCCGTTGGTATACCATAAGGGAGTGAATTTAGTTTTTTCAATTACATCCGGTATATTCCAGTTACCCGGAGCTGACATGGCAATAATGTTGGAAACATAAGTTGGATTATCGAGAAACATTTGCCATGAAGCCAAGCCGCCAGATGATAATCCATTACTGATAAGACGAAAAGGATCTAGTTTGTTATTGGTTACCATGTAATCAATAATCTCTTTCATGGCCTGGTAATGACCAGCAGCAAAAAAACTGCCGCTAGAGACAGGTGCCTGCATAAAGATGGCATATCCATCATAAATGCCGTTATCAATAGCATTTTTATAGAAATCGCCACCCCAATAGAGTTGAAATTCATTTTCATAAATATCACCAGCCTCTAAAAGCCCATGCCAGAACATTATCATCGGGTATTTTTTTCCATCGCTAGCATTAGGGTTATAGGTTTTAGGGAACTTAATCCGAAATTGAATCCCTTTATAGTAATAACACTTATAAGAGTCTGTATTCCACCATGTAAAGCGGGGTGTTCTTACCCACTTCCCTATTTGTCCCCAGGCAGGTTGCACAGGTTTATTAGTTGAATCGTAGTTAATAACAGGATCGGCAGGATCAAGAACGCTTTGTCCATTAGCAACAGGCAGTAAAAAACCCGAGAGAGCAATGGCTAAAAAAATGGTTTGGGTAAACTTTCTCATGGGAAGGACGATTTATTGATAAATTGATTGTTTAATTAGGTTGTCAGGTTTTGTTGATTGAAAAATCGGTGCGATTTTAATCACCTTGAAACTTAAATAAATTTTGTGCAATAATGGAATAATCATACCAACTTAAAGTTATAAAAAATATTGATTTAATCGTGTATCAAAAACCACACAATACCGTACGAAACCCACCATTAATAGGTTGCACGGAATTAAAATAGTTTAGGATTTCAGGCTTGCTTCTTAATAGATCAGCCCCCTTATAGCAGGTTACTGTATCATTCATACCAGGATGTTTGCCTATTACCATTTGTTGATCAGAGAAGCAAAAAGAGATTGAATAATGGGTGGCCGTGCCGCACATGAACAAGGTGTGCACATGAGTGAAACGCTGAGGAAGAAAGAGAAGCCGTAAAAAAGGCGGACAGGCAAAAAGAAAACAAAGTAATGGCTCCGGCGACACGCAGCTCCTTTAATGTGAGATCTTCATTGTTGTTTTATATTGAGCCGGAATCATCTTCCGGCTTAAATATTCTTTCGTAAGTGCTTTTATAATTTATTTATTTCTACACCATGCAGTTCATTAAACTTTTCCAAACATAAGTCCAATTTTTCTTTAGGAACACCCACCTGCATTCTGCAAAACAATTGCGCTTCATTCTTTATAACAATACATTTAAACCGTTTAATCAGCATCATTACTTCATTCATTAAAGTATAGTCAAACTGCAATTCGTAATTTATTAAAACCGGCTTTTCAATTAACGGTGTTAACTGTAAAGCAAATGATGATGCTGTTTTATATGCGTTGATCAAACCCGGAACACCAAGTAATGTTCCGCCGAAATATCTTACAACAACAATGGCAACATTGGTAAGTTCTTTACTGTCTATCTGTCCAAGAATTGGTTTGCCTGCAGAGCCAGAAGGCTCGCCATCATCTGTAGAGCGGAAATTATTGCCATCCATTCCAATGCGGTATGCAAAACAATGATGTGCAGCTTTTAGATGTTCTTCTTTCAATTCCTTCAATCTTTTTTTAAAATCTTCAACGGTTTGAATAGGAAAAGCGGATGCTAAAAAACTGCTTCCCCTGTCCTTGTATTCTGCGTAAGTTGGTTTTTCAATTGTTTTGTAATGAGTCATTGATGACATTAGCTTATCGTAATAGTTTTATTGAAATTGGTTTTGAATTCTTTTTGTATAGAAGCGTATCACATCTGAAAATATTTTTTCTGAACTTTTGAGCTGACTGTTTTTTAATAAAGGAGCAGGCAAACCCTTGCCTATTGTCAATTGCTCATTGGTTATTACTCTCGCTTCATCCCATATTCCTTCATCTATAAATGATTGCAATAAAGAAGCGCCGCCTTCCACCAAAACAGATTGAATATTTAAACGCCGTAGCGCATTTAATATTTGAGGAATTATGCTTGCATCTTTTGCAACCCGGTAATAAGAGCGTCCAATATTTTTCAACGCATCTATGGAAATCTTTTCAGGCAAACTATGTTGGTGAAGATTGAATACAATAGTTGTTGAGCCATCAGAAAATAATTTCAGACTCTTTGGTAACCGCAAATTCAAATCAATCACCAAACGAATTGGGTTATTTCCAGGCCACAATCTCAATGTCAATTGCGGATCATCAAGCAATGCAGTGTTTGTGCCAACAAGTATCCCGGTTTCTTCACCTCTCCATTTGTGAACAATGCGGTTGGTATAATCATTTGAGATCAATATTCGACTGCGATCCATGTTGGCAATCTTCTTGTCCAAGGTCTCTGCCCATTTTAAAATAACATAGGGCCTGTGTTCTGTATGAAAACAAAAGAACCGTTTATTTAATTCCCTACATTCATTTTCTAAAACACCTGTAACAACATCAATACCCGCTGCTTTCAATTTCTCAATTCCCTTACCATTAACTTGTATAAATGGATCTCTGCAACCAATAACAACTTTTGGAATTTTATTTTTAATGATAAAGTCAGCACATGGTGGTGTTTTACCAAAATGAGTACAAGGCTCTAATGAAACATATAATGTTGATGAAGAAATTAAATTTTGGTGTTCATCTTTTACAGAATCTATGCAATTCACTTCTGCATGTGCTTCGCCATATTTTTTATGATAGCCCTCTCCTATTATTTTGTCTTTATAAACAAGTACACTTCCGACCATTGGATTTGGCGCAATATTGCCGCTACCTAAAAGGGCCAGTTCTATACAGCGATGCATGTATGTTTCAGGAAGTGTCAATGTTTATGCAAAAATCAAAAATAAAGAAAGGTTTAAGTTTGCGGTCATGAAACTATACGAAGCAGGAAGTTATATAAAAGAGCAACTGAAAAATATTTATGGTGAAGGCGAAGCTAGCAACATTGCCGATCTTGTTATAGAACACCTTACCTCCTGGTCAAAAAAGGATGCGCTTTTTAAAAAAGAAGTAACACTTGTTGAAGACCAAATTTCACAATTGGATAAGATTATTAAAAGGCTTCGTGATCATGAACCTATTCAATACATCATGAACAAAACATGGTTTTATGGGTTGGAGTTATATGTTGATAAAGATGTTTTAATTCCACGTCAGGAAACAGAAGAATTAGTAGACTGGATCATTAATGATGTGAAAGCTTTGGGCTTTGATGTTTTTGAAAAGAAATCCAATGAAGCAGATGAAACAACTAAATTAAAAATTTTAGATGTCGGCACCGGAAGCGGATGTATTGCTTTGGCATTAAAAAAAGCAATGCCGAAGGCAGAAGTCTGGGGATGTGATATCAGCGACGGGGCATTGAATATTGCAAGGCGCAATGGTGCTGAATCAAATATTCGAGTGGATTTTCAATCTGTTGACTATTTGAATGAAGCGCAACAAAAACATTTGCCGTCTGTGGATATAGTTGTAAGTAATCCTCCTTATGTGCCATTAAAAGATAAAGATGGAATGCAGCCTAATGTTGTTCAATACGAACCACACACAGCGCTTTTTGTTGACAATAATGACCCGCTTGCTTTTTATAAAGCATTGGTGCTATTCAGTAAACATAGGCTGCACAAAAACGGAATGATGTACATGGAAATACATGAAGACCTTGGCAACAATGTAAAAACTCTTTTTGAAATGGAGGGCTATAATGTGGAAGTGAAAAAAGATATGCAGGGGAAAGACAGGATGGTGAAAGTAAAGCCTACCTAAATCCTTCCAGGTGTAAGGACTTGGCTGCACACAATGAGCCAGCTTATTTGATTATAATAAAAGCGCTTATCGTTCGTGAATGATTCCCATCTTCTATTTTGTAAATACCAATTGTACTTATGAGTCTGTGCAAAGGACTTCTTCCCAACGGGAAGGCGGAATGGGCTGCATTTTATTTCACTAATGCAGCTACTTTGGCCCCGTTTCTTTTTGCCAATCTCATAATGCGAAAGGCTTCTCCAAAATAAGAAATTGTATCGGCGTTAATTACAACATTAGGTGTATCAACCTTTTCCTTTGCCTGAATGATGGATGCTGTCACCATTGAATCTAACAAGTTTGCAGGAATGGATGTTTGTCCAATAAAAAAATTATGATCTTTATCTATTGATATAACTATATCTTGTTTTGCTCTTGAATCTTTTGTGCCTTTTGGATTATTTACCTGCACAAGATTTGGATTAGCCAATGTAGCAGCAATTAAAAAGAACAGAAGCAAAATGAACAAGATGTCATTCAGCGGTCCTGTATGAACTTCGGTATGCGCTTTTAATTTTCTTCTGATGTTCATTTGAATTTTATTTCATTACTTCTTACTTCGTATCGTACTCCAATTTTATACTTTACTTAGTTGGTTCCTGTAAAACATCTAAGAACTCAGAACTTGATGCTTCCATTTTATTAGCTGTCTTATCCACTTGTGTACTTAAAAAATTATGTGCGATGTAGGCAAGCAAACCAATGATCAAGCCTGTTGCAGACGTAACCATTTTTGTGTAAATACCGTTAGCCATTGTTTGAATAGTAAAATTGCCACCCGATGCCAGGTCATAGAACAAAGTGAACATACCAATAATGGTTCCCAGGAATCCAAACATGGGTGCAATACCGGCGATCAAAGACAAAATGGATAAATTCTTTTCCATATTGTACAATTCCAGTTTACCAACATTCTCCATGCTTTTTTCAATACTGTCAATAGGCTTGCCAATACGTTGAATGCCTTTATCAATAATTCTTGCCACTGGATTAGCCGTGTTTTTTGCAAAGCTTCTTGCAGCACTTACATTTCCATTCATGATATGATCTCGAATGATGTTCATGAAATTGTTATCAATTTTTGAGGCTTTGCGAATAGCAATTGATCTTTCAATAAAAACGTAAATAGTAGCGACGAATAAAATACCAAGCGGAATCATAATAAATCCGCCAAGCCTTAATAATTCTATCATACTTATTTGACCGTCATGATTGGCATCTGAAATATTTACGGCCTTTTTTGCAGTATCAACAATTTGCAGGAGGTTGATCATAATTGGTTTGTCTTTACCCGGTAAATGTAAATTAATGTGCTCAATAACGTTTCAGATGCAATGATATTTTGTAATGCTGTGAAAGAATAAAAAAATGCCGTTGTTTAAACGACATTTAACTTTTTAAATCATTTGAATAATATCACCTGTTGTTACCTGGATTATAATCTTTCGCATCCATGCCTACAGGTTTTATCATCAACGCTTGTATTTGTTTCATTGTTTTTTCCATACCCTCAGAACTTCCATCAAGAAAGATGACATTTCCTTTTCCATACTCTGCAAAATTCTTAATAGCTTCTGTCCACATGCTGAATAAAATTACATTGGTATCCAAATTTGCCTGCTTCATTTGTTCAGCAGCTTCTGTCATTCCTTTTGCCACTTCCTGACGAAACAATGCCACACCTTGTCCACGCAAACGGGCTGCTTCTCTTTCTGCTTCAGCAGCAATTTTAATGGCATTACCTTCTGCTTCTGCATTTTTTGTTTTGGTGATCAATGTTGCCTGTCCTTCATTTTCTGCAGCTGCTTTTAAATTGTTCGACGCAACAACTTTGCTCATGCTTTCC
>MWWF01000223.1_pt1 | contig 11330 bp, 8 predicted proteins | sample 1047351 | NCBI WGS metagenome assembly MWWF01 (sample SAMN06349970, study PRJNA376086) | soil metagenome | isolation source: MGM-3 sample Antarctic (ecotone) soil | place: Antarctica
GTGTACAACTGCGACTTTTCGCCCGACACCACCCTAAACGTATTAAGTAGGGCGGGAATGAAATAGCATAGCAGGATGGCGGGTACAACTTTATAAAATTTTAACCAAAATGGCTTGCCTGAGCCGGAGGTGTAAAAAACCGCCCCAAGCACCAGGAAGAGCATACCCAACACAACGGCGTCGTTAGTGATAAGTGCAGGGTTAGTTTCCTTCATATAGATGTTGTTGTGGGTTAGTTGCCCTGTTTAGGCGGAAGATAAAACGTTTACATGTGGTAGAAAAACATTTTGTATATGTTAAGCTGCCTTGGAGGTTCTGGTAAATGTTGAACGATGTTTAAAACAGTATCGGGGATGAAGCCTATCAATATTTCCTTGTAAATAGATAGAAGAAATGCGCCGAATAAAATTAATACGACTACGAGAGTGCGACCTCTATGGTCATAGAGGCAGGCTGCAAGGATGTCGACTGGAGTTTTGCTGCCTGGCTCCCAATAACACTATTTGAGGTGAACCAGGCTGGATGAATAGCAGTTGGCCGGACAAGAATAGTCTATCTACAACGGGGTGAAAGGTAACAATTGCTGCTATGGTAATGAACGCTCTCCTTATGCATTACATAAAGTGAGTTGCTGTATTCATTATGGGGGCTAAGTAATTATAAGGTTAAGAGCTCCGGAAGCGCAGTATTGGGCTGCATTAGAAAAATACCATGTGGCGGTAAAGGAAAGAAGCAAGGCTAAAGTATACGCAACTTTTGCACCGAACCTTTTTTAAAAAGCCCGCTTCGTACCTTCGCCCGCATGCGGAATTACTTAAGTGAACTAAACGAAATGCAGCGTGAGGCCGTGCTGCATAAGGATGGGCCCATCATTATTGTAGCCGGTGCGGGAAGTGGCAAAACCAAGGTGCTTACCACTCGTATTGCCCACCTTATGGCCGAGCATAAAGTAGATGCCTTTAACATTCTTGCCCTTACGTTTACCAATAAGGCGGCGGCCGAAATGAAGGAGCGGGTAGAAAAGATCCTCGGTAATTCTGAAGCAAGAAACCTGTACATCGGCACCTTCCACAGCGTATTTGCCCGCATACTAAGAGCCGAAGCGCACCGTATTGGTTATCCCAACAACTTTACCATATATGATACTGACGATAGCCGGAGTGTTTTAAAAACAGTTGTAAGGGAAATGAACCTGGACGATAAGCATTATAAACCCAGCATTGTGCACAACCGCATTTCGTCGGCTAAAAACGCGCTGGTTGGCCCCAACGAATACGAACACGATTACTACATTACGCAGGAAGATATGCGGGCCAACCGTCCCATGATTGGCCAGATTTACAAAAGCTATGCGGCCCGCTGCTTTAAAAACGGGGCTATGGATTTTGATGACCTGCTGTTTAAAATGTATGAACTGCTGCGCGACTTTCCGGAAGTGCTGCATAAGTACCAGCATAAGTTTAAATACGTAATGATTGATGAATACCAGGATACCAATGGCGCCCAGTACCAGATTATAAAATTGCTTGCTGCTGTGCACGAAAATATTGGCGTGGTAGGCGATGATGCCCAAAGTATTTATAGTTTTCGCGGGGCAACAATTGAGAATATTTTGCAGTTTCAAAAAGATTACGACGATGTGAAAATTGTGAAACTGGAACAGAATTATCGCAGCACACAGTGCATACTGAATGTGGCCAACGAGGTAATAAAAAACAACAAAGGACAGATACCAAAGAACCTGTGGACCGATAATTCTGAAGGTGAGAAGATCCGTTTAGTACGCACGATGACGGATAATGACGAAGGGAAATTTGTAGCCGATAGCATACAGGAACAGAAGCTTCGCAATCATTTTTACAACCGCGACTTTGCTATTTTATACCGGACCAATGCACAGAGCCGCTCGTTTGAGGAAAGCCTGCGCAGAATGGGAATAGCCTATAAAATATACGGAGGAGTGAGTTTTTACCAGCGTAAAGAGATAAAGGACATACTGGCTTACCTGCGTACCATTGTAAATCCGCAGGATGAAGTGGCTTTGCAGCGGATAGTGAACTACCCCATTCGTGGCATTGGCAAAAGCACGGTAGAAAAGAGCGTAATATTTGCCAACGAGCATAAGATACCGCTGTGGGAGGTGCTTACCCGTGCCGCAGAGTTTGGTTTTAAAGCCGGTACGTTGGAGGCGATCAATGGTTTTGTAACCATGATTAAATACTTCAGGAGCATGCTGACCGATAAGAACGCCTACGATGTATCGGTGCAAGTAGGTAAACACACGGGAATTGTAAAGGACCTGTTTAATGATAAGACTACAGAAGGGCTTGCACGGTACGAAAACATACAGGAACTGCTGAACTCAATAAAAGAATGGACTGAAAGCCCGAGCAACGACGATGGAGAGCTTGGCGATAAATCGCTGGGCAGTTACCTGCAGCAGATAACATTGTTGACCGATGCCGATGAAGATAAAAAGGATAGCGATGTGGTAAAGTTGATGACTATTCACGCGGCCAAAGGGCTTGAGTTTGCCTGTGTGTTTGTTGGAGGAATAGAAGAAACCTTGTTCCCTAACGCAATGGCCATAAACACCCGCGAAGAGCTGGAGGAAGAAAGGCGTTTGTTTTATGTAGCCGTTACCCGTGCTAAAAAGCACTTGTGGCTTACCTACGCCAATACCCGTTATAGATTTGGCCAGTTGGTACAAAACGAACCCAGCCGCTTTATTGAAGAAATGCCCGAACAATATATTGACAGAAGTTTTGCCGGCGGTGGCGCCCGCAACCAGGGACACAACGACTTTGGCGGTACTACAGCTTTTGAAAGGATGAACAGCGGCGGTGCGGGATGGAAGAGCAACAGTGCCCGTGTAGTGGAGCAATATGGAGCCCCACCTTCGCGTAAAGACAACAAGCCTTTGTACATGCCCGCGGCACCCGTGGCACCCAAGGTGGTTGAACACCAGCCAGCGCCGGATTTTGCCCCCAGTGATACAACGGGCCTGCAGCAGGGCCAAAGGGTAGAGCACCAAAAGTTTGGTTTTGGAGAGGTGACCAAAATGGAAGGATCGGCGCATAATCCTGTAGCCACTGTAGTGTTTGAAAAAAATGGTGAGAAGAAAATCATGCTGAATTATGCCAAACTGCGAATAGTTGATTAAGTGGCCATTGGCTGCGGCAGTAGGGTGGTTTTTAATGCCGTAAGCTGTAACCCCCGGCTCAGAGCATATGGGTAGGGTTTAGCCCGGTTTATATTGTTCAACAACTTTTTCCTCGGTAAGCAAAATGATTCAACCTGTTTAAATTTGTGAGTCACTGCGTAGAACGTAGCTGATAATACTTTTGTATAACGCCCACCCGCTACATACATTTCAATTTCCCCTTCAGTTGTGCAACTATTCTTTTGGATAGAGCGTTCGCACAAGGGCCTGGCGGCTATTTAATGTTGTTTCAGGACTTTTTAATACCATTTTCCGCGGCAACAAACGACATTGCCCAACCCTTAACCCTTTTATGCCGAAGCTTGTACCCATTTTGCTGCTTGTGACATTGCTGTTTAACTGTTGCAAAAAGCTAGACACCAAAGGCCGGGTAACTGAACCCGGCATCTGTCTAACGTTTGATGATGACTATATAGAAGAATGGGTAACTATTTTACCAATGCTCGATAGCTTTAATGTAAAAGTTACTTTTTACCTATCATATTATAACCGATACACACCTGAGCGCAAGCGCCTTTTAAAAATGCTGCAACGGCATGGTCACGAGATCGCCTTTCATTCTACAAACCATTACAATTTTAACAACCTGCTAAAAAATACCACCATGGATAAGCTGGTAAAGAGCGAGATTTTTGCCGGGCTGAACCGTATGCATGCCGATGGCTTTTACCCCACAACCTTTGCCTACCCATACGGCCAGCACAACCCCGCACTGGATGCAGAACTGCTAAAATATTTTAAAAGCATACGTGCCCGGAATGGCACCAGCAACATGGCAAAAAGCCTGGCTAAAACCACTGACAACCGTATACTGTACGGCCTAGGAATAGACGACAGCAGCAAAAGACCGATAAACGATATACTGCAACTTGTTACTAATGCGAAAAGTGATAATGCCTGCCTTGTACTTGTAGCCCACCATGTGGAATATAACAAAGGTAGAATGCAGGTTTCTTACCATATGCTGCGGAGAATAATACGCCAAAGCATAAAGGAAGGACTGAACTTCTATACGGTCTCCCAAATCTCCGGTCCATAGGTAGATCGTAAATAAATTGTGTAGGTAGGATAGGTACAGGCAGCCCTCATGCTCCACCAAACACAGGCTTTAAACATTAGGATTTGAAGTAAAACAGGAACTTCAAATATTGAATTTCTGCAGCGCCGTCGTCCGGTTTGCGAAAGAAAAGCCAAATGACAAAGCAGTAAATTAAGCGCTGTTGCCAAGTCTGCCGCCGGTTTGTTAGCTTTGCATACGCAAGTAAATACTACTACTATGATCAAAACAGGCAATCCCATCATTAGCATATACACCGAAATGACGCCAAACCCGGAAACAATGAAGTTTGTGGCCAACAAACTGTTGTATCCGGGCAAGAGCATCGATTTTCCTGATGAGAGCACAGCCGGACCTAGTCCGCTGGCTAAGGAGTTGTTCAGCTTCCCATTTGTAAGAAGTGTTTTTATAGCCAGCAACTTTGTTACGTTGAGCAAAACCACTGATACAGAGGATTGGCAGGATATCATACCTACTATAAAACAGTTTTTGAAAGATTATCTTGAAAATGGCGGGCCGGTAATCAATGAAGAAGAAATTGTAATCACGAAGGCTGATGGCGGCAATACCATTAGTGCTGATGATGACGACGTGGTTAAACGCATAAAAGAATTACTTGAAAACTACGTAAAGCCGGCAGTGGAGATGGATGGCGGAGCGATCCAGTTCAAGAGTTACGATGATGGCGTTGTAAACCTAATGTTGCAGGGAAGTTGCAGTGGTTGTCCTTCGAGCATGATCACCCTGAAAGCGGGCATTGAAGGAATGATGAAGCGAATGATACCAGAAGTGAAGGAAGTTGTAGCCGAAGCTGAGTAAACTGAAAGTTTTGAAACCTGGTATCAACATAGCAAAAAGCTTAATGATTGTTATAAGGTGAATGTTTGAATAGTTAATAAAAAGAGCTGCCGACAGGTGGCTTTTTTTACGCCGCCCCGGTTTGTAGTTTGAGTGACAACAAAAGCAGGGGCATACTTGTTTCACCGATTTATCAACTATCAATCTGTATGAGTATTTATAATGTAAGTCTTGCAGTTATTGGCTTGGCTGCGCTGGGCATGGCATGGATGCCCTACCTTGCCAAACGAACAAAGGTCTCTTACGCAATTTTTTATGTACTTTTTGGGGTTATCCTATATAGCCTGCTGGGAAAACACCTGCCCCCTGCCGATCCAATAAAATACCAGGATTTCACTTTGCACCTTACCGAGTTGGTAGTTATTGTTTCCATTATGGGAACCGGTCTCAAGATTGACCAGCCTTTTTCTTTTAAAACATGGCGGTCTCCCTTTCGGCTTATATCAATTACTATGCTTTTATGTATTGGCAGTATGATGCTTTTGGGCAATATGGTGTTGGGCTTTTCCCTAGGGTCAGCACTGTTGCTGGGTGCTGTGCTGGCCCCTACCGACCCCGTGTTGGCAGGCGATGTACAGGTAGAACCGCCTTTGGAAGGTGAAAAGGAAAATGTTCGTTTTTCGCTAACGGCCGAAGCGGGCATGAATGATGGAATGGCGTTCCCGTTTACCTGGCTGGCTGTTGCAGTTTCAATGGCAGCCGTTAGCAAAAACCTGGACCTAACCTCGTGGATAGGCTACGATTTACTCTACCGTATTATAGCAGGAGTTGCGGTTGGCTATGGAATGGGAAGGCTACTTGCCTATTTTGTTTTCTACTTGCCTGGCAAACGCAATTTTGTGGTAATAAGCGATGGTTTTGTAGGGGTGGCAACCACACTAATGGTATATGGCCTTACAGAACTGTTGCATGGCTATGGCTTTATTGCTGTGTTTGTTACTGCTATAACATTGCGCAACTTCGAAATCAATCATAAATTTCATAAGTACCTGCACGAGTTTACTGACCAGGTTGAACGCATACTGGTGGCCATAGTGCTTATCCTTTTTGGTGGAAGCCTTGTTTCTGGTATACTCAATGCGCTAACCTGGCCAATGGTAGGGGTGGCTATCCTTTTTCTTTTTATTGTTCGTCCACTAAGTGCGCTTATTGGTCTTATTGGCATTAAGCTACACATCAAGGAAAAACTTGCCATAAGTTTTTTTGGGATACGCGGTATAGGTTCTTTCTTTTACCTGGCATTTGGCCTTGCTCAATATTCCTTTACATATGGCAAAGAAATCTGGTCGCTTGTCTCTTTCATCATTCTCCTGTCTATTATTATACACGGGTTATCTGCCAACGTTGTTATGAAACACCTGAAAGAAAATTTCTTAAACAAGGAGCAAAGGGTTGACTGATAGGCGAAGAGATCTTTGACATCAATTTTTAGTCCGCTGTTTCATTCAGCATCGATGATCATTTCTGCTGTTTATTGCATGTTTTCTGTACTAATCTCCTTGTATTTAACTGATAATATTCCCCCGTTTCAAAAAAAATTGATCCTAATATTTATAATAATTTTTTACACAGTGCGAATTACGCACGGTATGATTATTACTTATGCATTAAGTCCTGGTGAAAGAATAATTTGTTTAACATTTACCACACCCGCTGTTAAAACCAAATTTATTTACCTCTTAAACAATTCAAAAAACTATTGAATACCTAAAAAAAAGTAGCTTACAAACTTGTCCAGAAATGTTTGTTGCAGGCTATTACTTATCGAGGCACCAAAGGGTTGTATCGGCTTTTGCCGTCTGCTTAATCGGTTCATTTTACAGGTTTTTAAACAAAACCCTAACTACCGGGCTACTATAAGGAAGCAGGTAGGTTTATAGTTCTTTTTAAATAAATATGTTTTCAAATCAGAACTAAACACAATAACATAAACAAGTGCGCAGTATTAAGTTTCACTATATCTTGCCTGCCGCTCATCTAAAATGCACATATGGAAAAAGTAAAGTTTGCGGCTAAAAACAAGTCTGAAATGTTCTCTCTCATGAAATTCAGGATTGATGACTATTTCAGGGAAAAGAAAATAACACAGTTTGCAAATGGCGCGATGAAGTTCAAAATTGCGCTTTGGCTTTCGCTTTGGATAGTTTCAATTATTGCCGTTTATTTTACGTGGGGCAACCCATTGCTTACGTTTATAATTGGTTTTTTTCACATGTTTACGCAGGTAATGATTGCTTTCAATGTTGCACATGATGCCAATCATGGGGCAATATTTTCCAGTGGAAAAATGAACCGTTTATTTTCTTCTTCAATGGATCTTATTGGGTGCAATTCTGAATTGTGGCGCTTTAACCACAACCAGCAACACCACACATTTGTAAATGTAGACGGACAAGACAACAGCGTGGAAGGCTATAAGCTGTTTCGTTTTTGCCCCTCGCAACCTCATTTTGCCTACCAGCGTTACCAGCACCTTTATGCGCCACTTATCTACAGTATATCTACCCTAAACTATGTAACCGTTAAAGATTTTAAGTTGCTTAAGCAATACGTATCTACCAACGGAGGTAAAAGCGCTGTTACAACAGCTTTCATGGTGCGTTTTTTCGCCTGGAAGATTTTTTACTTCGCTTACCTTATCCTCATTCCAATATTTGTTTTCAAGCTTTCTGTTGCTGCAGTGTTTTTGTATTTCGTGTTAGGGCACATGCTCAATGGCGCATTGCTGGCGTTCATTTTCCAAACAGGGCACATAACCGAAGGCACCAGTTTTCCTGAAGTACACAACCATACTATTGATAAAAACTGGGCAGTGCATATTGTAGAAACTACAGGCGATTATGCAGCAAAAGGCTTTTGGTTGCAGTGGTTGTGTGGCGCTATCAACATCCATGTAATCCATCACCTGTTCCCAAAAATTTGCCATACCCACTACCAGGCATTAACCCCCATTATTAAGCAAACCGTAGAAGATTGTGGTTATGAATTCAGGGAGTTTCCAAGTTTCTACAATGCCATTTCATCGCATATACTAGAGCTAAAAATGCTGGGTAATCCTCCTGTTGCCGAAGAGGCAAATATGATTATAAATAAGCAAGTGCGAGCCTGATAGAGGCGTGTACAAGTAAACGCTTTTAAAAGGCAATGCTGTAAGGTGTTGCCTTTTTATTTAACGTCAAAGTTTACTACAACTTCCTCTGTGCGCGGGTGGCTTTGGCAGGTGAGTATATAGCCTTGTTCCACTTCTTCGGGTTCCAGTCCGTAGTTCAGGTCCATGTCCACCTCGCCGGTTACAAGCTTTGCGCGACATGTACAACAAACCCCACCTTTACATGCATAAGGCAAGTCTGCTCCTTTTTTTAGCGCAGCATCCAAAATGCTTTCTCCTTCAAAATGCATGTCCATGCTAAATGATGAGCCATCGAGTATAATGGTCACCTTGCTTTGTGCTGCTATCGGCCCGACGGCTCTCCTGCTTTCCACTGCAGTCTTCTTAAGTCCATGCGAGGTAAACAGTTCAAAGTGAATACGTTTTTTAGCAATGCCCCGGTCCTCAAGGCTTTCTTTTACCTGCATGGTCATATCCTCAGGACCGCAAATGAAGAACTCGTCAACCGTATTTGGATCAATAGCCTTGCTAAAGATGAGGTCACATTTTTCTTTGTCTATACGGCCAAAATTCAACGGGGCGTCCATCTTTTCGCGGCTTAAAATGTTTAGCACATTCAGCCGGTTCATAAACTTATTCTTCAGTCCCTCTATCTCTTCTTTAAAAATGATAGAATGCCTGTTCCGGTTGCCGTACACAAGGGTAAACCTGCTGTAGGGCTCGGATAATAAGGTTGTTTTGATAATGGAAAGGATCGGTGTAATGCCACTGCCAGCCGCTAAGGCTGTATAATGTTTTGTATGTGCAGGATCAAGCGTGGTAAAAAACCTGCCAATTGGAGGCATGGCTTCCAACACATCGCCAGCCTTTAAATTCTCATTTGCATAACGGCTGAAGCTCCCATTATCAACCTTTTTTACCGCTACCCGCAATTCATTTTCCAAAGGGCTGCTGCAAACAGAATAAGAGCGGCGTACCTCTTCGCCATTTATGTGGGTACGTAAGGTTAAATATTGCCCATGGATAAACCTAAATTGCTCTTCCAGTTCGGCCGGAACATCAAATAAAATAGATACGCAATCGGGTGTTTCCTTTCTAACCTCTTTAACCTTCAACTTATAAAAATGAATCACTTGTATCAACAGTTTTGTCTCGCAACTTTTTGCCTAAGCCGTTGAAACTTTAATGGAAAAATGAGTGCGGCTATGGATAGTGTAGGCGGCTAATTTTTCAGTCCTCCAATCAATACACTAACCATTACATTCTCTAATTCGGTACTATTTACTTTATGTACAATGCGGTGCCATTGGTCAACAGCCGAAATCGCATTTAGAAAAATCATCACTGTGGTATTTGCATCAACTCTTTTTATTTCGCCCCGGCTTATGCCTTTTTCCACTATTGCTGCAAAACGCTTACGATATGAGCGGCGCATTTCTCGGTATTTTGTCAGCTCGGGTTCTTCCATGTTGCGCCATTCCCTGTCGCTTACATACACATCTTCATAATTGTTCACCATCTCGTATACATGAAAACGCAACAGCCTTTCTATTTTCTCAATCATCGGGCAATCTTCGCTTTCCACCTCCTCCATTTTACGGGTAAAAGTGAGTGCTATCTTAAAGCAAATATCATTGAGCAAATCGTTTTTACCCTGTATATGATTATAAAGACTTGCGGCTTCTATACCAACTTTTGCAGCCAGTTCGCGCATGCTGGTAGCCCTAAACCCTTTTTCTCTAAAGAGCTGTGCCGCAACCTCATAAATAATGTCTTTCTTGCTGGTTTGATCAGCCGGTTTAAATTTTGCCATTTGCAATCGTTGATATTTGGCAAAGATATTAAAACTAACATTCGTTAGCATGCTTGTGCATTTTGCATCCGCTGTCCTTTACTGTAAGGGGAACAAATTTTCATTGATTTGTCTTGTTCTATGTCACGTCTTTTAGAACTTGAGGACAAATCTTTAAGGAGACAATAGAAAAAATTTGGGAACGAGCGTTTGTTCTTTGTTGTTCTCCGGTTGTGTCACTCACTTGTACTTTAACCTTTTCATAGCAGCTTTTACCCCTTACTATACAAACCCCGTGTGTTGCTTTCGGCATGCTGATATGAATGATAATCAAACTGAGCACTTGTGCCTACTTTCAAGGGCATTTATTAAAACCTTTTAATCGTTGATTAGTAAAGCAACTACATTCTGCTCGTGTATGAAAAACGTGTAGTTTAGCACCCCAATGGCTTACTTGCCATTCCTGCTGTTCATTATCTTTTATGTAGCAGGCAAAAAAGCTCACTTAAAATCTTCTTTATTTATGTCGTTAGTTGTTGTTGGGTCTATGGCCTTCGATGCCATTGAAACTCCTTTTGGAAAGTCGGATAAAATAATTGGTGGTGCCGGAACTTACATTGCATGGAGTGCCAGCAATTTTACTAAACCTATCAAACAGATATCAGTTGTAGGCGGCGATTTTCCGCAAGAGCAATTGGACTCATTAGCTGCACGTGGTGTGGAATTAGAAGGGGTACAAATAAAAAAAGACGAGAAGACATTTTTTTGGAGTGGCCGTTACCACATGGATATGAACACCCGCGATACATTGGAAACCCAGTTGAATGTATTGGAGAACTTTCAGCCGGTAGTGCCCGAAAGTTACCAGGATTGCGAGTTCCTGATGTTGGGTAACCTTGTACCTGCCGTTCAGCGCAGTGTTATTCAACAAATGAAAAAACGCCCGAAGTTGATTGTAATGGATACAATGAACTTTTGGATGGAGATTGCACTGGATGATTTGAAGGATGTAATTAGTATGGTGGACGTTTTAATGGTAAACGACAGTGAAGCCCGCCAGCTTAGCAATGAATACAGTTTGGTAAAAGCTGCAAAAAAAATTATGGAAATTGGGCCAAAGTACCTGATTATTAAAAAAGGTGAACATGGCGCATTGCTGTTTCATGAAAACCATGTGTTTTTTGCACCTGCCCTACCATTAGAAGAAGTGTTTGACCCCACCGGTGCCGGCGACACTTTTGCTGGCGGCTTTATCGGTCACCTTGCCAAAACCAAAGACATTTCATTTGAA
>MWWF01000224.1_pt1 | contig 11321 bp, 13 predicted proteins | sample 1047351 | NCBI WGS metagenome assembly MWWF01 (sample SAMN06349970, study PRJNA376086) | soil metagenome | isolation source: MGM-3 sample Antarctic (ecotone) soil | place: Antarctica
AAAAATTGCTGATGATGTAATGAAAGCCAGTGGTGGTAGAAAGAATTGGGATGCCACACATTTTATAGCCTGGAATTTTTTTGGCAGCCGCAAATTGATCTGGGATAAATATACCGGCAATGTTAGAATAGAAAATGTAAAAAATGATACCAGGATTCTTGTAAACATTAATAATTTAAAGGGGAAAGTATTTAAAAATGGTGCAGAGTTGACTAATCCGGATTCTTTGGCAAAATATTTACAAGAAGGAAAAAATATATGGATTAATGATTCTTATTGGTTAGTAATGCCTTTCAAAATGAAAGACCCTGGTGTAACCCTTAAATATATTTCAGAAGATACAACTCAGAAAGGCGTAAAAGCAGACGTAGTGCGGTTAACGTATAATGGCGTTGGTGTAACTCCCAACAATGCATTTAATGTATGGGTAAATAAAAAAACGCATTTGGTAGATCAGTGGGCTTTTTATAAAGAAGCAAATCAACCCAAACCAAACTTTGTACTTAGCTGGGATGATTACCAAACATTTGGAAAAATAAAACTTTCAGGCACCCGCGGTGAAAGAAAAATTACTGATATCCATGTTTTTAATAATATCCCTGATATCGTATTTACATCGTTTGCGCCTTATGATTTAAATAATTTCAAATAAATTTTTGCAGTTTTTTTCAAAGATCGTTTTGAACGAAATAATATATGCCATTTACTATAGCCATATCAAAATACAGAATACCTTTTATAAAAAATCCCTGGTTAATAATATTTACAGGGGTATTTCTTTTTGTGTGGACTAACTCACTTATTGGTACTACGGATATTACCAATTGGCTTTTGGAAAATGCCTTGACTTTTATTTTTTTATTCCTGCTGATTATAACATACAAAAAGCATCAATTCAGTGACCTTAGTTATTTGCTCATATGCATTTATTTGTGCCTGCATGTATATGGAGCCAAATACACCTATGCTGAAAATCCTTTTGGATACTGGCTTAAGGAGGTTTTAAATTTATCAAGAAACCATTATGACCGAATTGTGCATTTTTGTTTTGGCTTTTTACTCGCCTATCCTATGCGTGAAATGTTTTTAAAATGGTTTAAGTATCCCAAATGGGTAGCGTGGTTGTTGCCGATTGAAATAACACTTTCCATAAGTGCCTTTTACGAATTAATTGAATGGGCTGTAGCAGATTTATTTTTTAAAGCACAGGGTGATGCCTATTTAGGAACACAAGGCGACATTTGGGACGCACAAAAAGATATCTTTTTAGCTTTTTTGGGAGCTATTATTGCAACTACTATCGTTTCATTAGTGAAGAAAATATTTAATATTCATGAGGAGAGTTGATTTCATTGCAGTTACTTTAAACTTTTCTTTTATGAGGTTTTTAATTCTTTTATTATTTCTTCCTATTTCCTTGAGTGCGCAGCAGAATAAAGAAGCCAACTCCATTCTTGCAAAAGCAGCCACATTTATTAACTCCTTAAATGAACAGCAAAAGAATATAACATTGTTTTCTTTTAACGAATTGAATCGCTATGAATGGCATTATGTACCGCCTACTCAAATACCAAGGCGGGGCATTGCAATAAAAGATTTAGGTTCAAATCAAAAGGAGTCAGTGTATTTGTTACTCCAGGCTTTCCTTAGCAAAGAAGGATATGATAAAACAAAAAGCATCATGGCATTAGAAAATGTATTGCAGGGGCTCGAACCAAATAATAAAAATCGGATTTCTGAAAATTATTTTATAGCTATTTATGGTATGCCTGATAAAGATAGTATATGGGGATGGAAATTTAGCGGGCATCATTTAGCATTGAACTTTACTGTAATAAAAGATAAAATTGCTTTTGCTCCATTTTTTTTTGGAGCTAACCCCGCAACAGTAAAATCAGGAATGCAAAAAGGATTGCGTGTGCTGAGAGTAGAAGAAGACCTAGGATTTGAGCTGTTGAATTCATTAACACAGAGTCAAAAGCAGAAAGCAATTTTCCGGTTAGAGGCTTTTTCTGAAATTGTAACCACTAATTCTGTAAGTGCTACACCTATGAACCCGACAGGTATTTTTGCAAAGGATATGGCACTAGAACAAAAAACTATATTAAATAAATTAATTACTGCTTATCTCTCTTCAATGCCTCCTACACTTGCTAAAAGAAGGATGAATAAAATAAGAAATGAGAATATGGATTCACTTTGCTTTGGATGGGCGGGTGATACCGTGCCTGGCAAACCACATTATTACAAGGTACAGGGAAAAACATTTTTAATTGAGTTTGACAATACTCAAAATAATGCCAATCATATTCACACCGTTTGGCGGGATTTTAAGGGCGATTACGGACTTGATCTTTTGAAAGAACATTTTCAAAACTCGCCACATCATCATTAGGGTAATCTTTATTTCCCCCTTTTAATCTTCCAGTTCGATCCATACCGGAGCATGATCACTTGTTTTCTCCCATCCACGGACTTCACGGTCAACGCCACCTGCAACAAGGCGCTTACTAAGGTGTGGGCTAAGTAGAAAATGATCTATGCGTAAACCTGCATTACGGCCATAAGCATTTCTAAAATAATCAAAGAATGTATAGATCACCTCATCCGGATAAAGTTTTCGTATTGCGTCTGTCCATCCCTGGGCAACTAAAGTTTTAAAAGCTGATCGAATCTCCGGCCGGAAGAGTGCATCATCTACCCAACGTTCGGGTTTATAAACATCCAGTTCAGTTGGCATTACATTATAATCTCCGGCAAGTATTACTGGAACGTTTTTAGCAAAAAGTTCTGCAGAATGTGCAGTGAGCCTTTCAAACCAGCGGAGCTTATAATCAAATTTTGGCCCTGGTGCAGGGTTGCCATTAGGGAGATAGAGGCAGCCAATATGTATCCCTCTTACTGTAGCCTCAATATATCGGCTATGGCTATCTTCCGGATCACCGGGAAGGGCACGACAAATTTCTTTAGGCTTCTCATGACGGGAGAGAATTGCGACACCATTCCAACTTTTTTGTCCATGCCAGATGGCATGATAGCCTGCATCCTGTATAGCTTTCTCCGGAAATTTTTCATGAGGGGCTTTTAACTCCTGCAGGCAAACTACATCAGGTGATGTTTCACCTAGCCAGCGAAGCAGCACCGGAAGGCGTCCATTAACTCCATTTACATTGTAGGTGGCGATTCTCATTATAAAAATTTATTTGATAGATCACATAAAAATAAAAACAGGTTAAAGATAATAATATGCAAGTGTAAAAATAAATACAGAACACAATGCGCTAATATTTATTACACGAATAATTTTACTATTTTTCAAAAATGAAAATACAAGAACATCCTTTTACAACAGTCAACTGGAGTAAAATTGAGAAAGAAAAGCATAACGGCGAAAAAGGTTTTGCATTGTGGCAAACAATTATGATGAGTGATATAAGAATAAGAATGGTGGAGTATTCTGCAGGCTATATTGCTGACCATTGGTGCAGCAAAGGGCATGTTATTTATTGTATAAAAGGCAAGATGACAACTGCATTACAGGATGGAAGAAAAATGAAATTAAAAAAAGGTATGTCGTATCATGTAGGCGATAACAGTGAGGCTCACCGAACATCTTCTAAAAAAGGGTGTAAGCTATTTATTGTTGATTAGGCAAAGGCTCGCCAATAGGCGTTTGATCATCAGCGCCAAGGCCCTCTAACTTTTCAGCAGCATCCTTATGTGTTACTATTTTTACAAGTTGAATAATAGCAGTAATTGTAAATATTCCTCCTATTACATAATTTAAAATATTTTGGTTGGTATTCATTTTTTCTACCAGCCATTTTCCTCCGAAAATAAAAACACAATTTCCCAAAAGTGTTCCTAATCCAATACCGATTATATATAAATTATAATTTGAACTTTTCGGCAGCAAAACTTTCTTTGTAAATAAAACGGTGCTCCATCCAAACCAAAATGGTATTTGCATTGGGCTGATTGCACTTAAACCAATGCCGAGTAAAAAGCGATGAATGTCGGGTAAATTATTTTCAACTTGTGCTCCGGATTGTTGATGTTTAATTGCCGTCATAAAACTGCCAACAGCTAAAGCAACCACAATAAATAAAGTAATCCATTCCAGCCATTGAAATAATTTTTTTTGCTTGCGTATCCAGTTTACTCCCACCAGGGAAAGACGAACATAAATCATCTCGGTTAGTAAAGAACCGCAGGAGAAATAAATTGCGTTTCTAACGCCTTCTTCCACACTTATCTTCATAGCAAGTATGTTCAATGTGCCCATTGGCAGAGAGCCAAGAAAGCTGATGATCATACCCCAAAAAAAAACTCGTACCAGTTGCATATTGAAAAACTAAATTAGCTTTTCTTAGCTAAAACAGAAAGGGTAACTTTTACGCCATTACTTAAAACTGAACTGCTTTTTCCAACACCATAATCTAACCGGTTAATAGAAAAACCTCCAACAAATAAATAATCATCGCCCTTTCTATTTACAGTAAAAGGAAAGGCAATAGTTTTTATAATGCCATGCATAGTAAGAGTTCCTGTAAAATAATACATGCCTGTTGCTGATTTATTTAGCTTGTTGATCCTGGAAGATTTTATATTTATGGACGGATATTTTTCAGCATTAAAATAATCTTCACTTTTTAAATGGTTATCTCTTTTCTCATTATCCGTATCAATTGTGCTTACATTAACTGAAACATCAAAACTGCTTGTACTAATATTAGAGGGAGAAAAATTTATGTTTCCAGTCAATCCTGAAATATCCCCTCCTGTACTGATCCCAAAGTTTTTTATTATAAAATGAACTTTGCTGCCTGCATCTGAAGGTTTAAATTTTTGCGAAACTGCTATGAATGAAACAATCAAAAAAGCGCAACATAATATTATTCGTGACATATTTTTTATTTTAGGATAACGTAGTAGTTTTCAAATATATTTATCAGCCTCCCGCATAATTTGATAGTGTTTTCTTGATGCCGCCACAAATTGTAAACCTTTTATTAACGGCCAATATTTGATACCCTGTTTATAATTATACCTGCTTATTTTATAAAGTGCTTTCCAGTGCTTTAGTATCTCTTTATAGGCGCCTATTAATGTATAACCGGTATCATAAATATGATTAGGTTCCGCTCCGCATCCGTTATATTCAAGGATAGAATAGTTTTTCCCTTGTTTTAAATCTTCAACAGAAGTACACATAATATCATAACGCCCATAAAAAAAATCGTTCAGCGAAATACTTATCTTATCAAAGATGCTTACCAGTCTCTCATCAATCTCGTTTTGTAAATTAATGAATTGAGCGCCACGATTATGATTAGCTGCATAACTTAACATATATTTTTCACCAGGTGCTAACACCCCCTTTAATTTTTCTCCATGCTTAATTTGAAGCTCCTCTACTCTTTTATAAGCCTTGGGATTTTTTTTAATAAGCTCAAGAACTGTATGTATGCCATCTCCTATTACAAGTAATGGAATTTTATGAAGAAACCCGGTGACAATTCCCTTCGGCTTATCGGGTAGTCGATAATAAAACACACTTACTTCCATTGGAAAAGTGATCATTTCCTGTACAATATATTCCACCGGAATTTTTGAATGATAATTTTTTAATTGATCTATTGTATCAAGTTTCCTGAACAATATTCCCTGCCCACCAACTTCCGGTTTTACAATTAAAGGGAAACTGATTTTATAATCCAACAATTTTTCTTTTACAAATCCGAAATCGCTTTTTGGCAATACATTAAATGTTGCCGGCGCAAATTCCCCTGGAAGCAGAACATGCATTTCCTGCTTTGGCTCGCCTTCCATGCCACCAAAAGTTAACTTGGGGTTACTGGGTGTAAAAAACCAAACCGAATCTGATCTAATAATATACCACAACCATACCGGGGCAATTGGCGCATATAATACATTAAAAGGCCAGTGTTCCCAATCAGTTATCCGTTTGAATAAATTTTTCACTTACATTTTTAGAGGCGTAAAATTAAGCCTAAAAAATCTGCCAGAATTAATGCTTTTACTGTTGCTGAAGATCTAATTATAAGATTTTAAAAAATAGTGAACCCGTGAAAAATTTATTAAAATTTATTTTTAATACTGCATTTTAGTGCAAAATATATTTTGTAAGGGTATGGAATAACATAAATGTTTGCTGTACTTTAGCCAAAATATTTACCATGAAAAAATTACTGCTTATATCTTCATTTTTATTAATTGCCATACAAACGTTTTCCTATTCACCAAAAAACACAGCTAAAACGATTACAAATAGTAATGTTTCTTTCAAGATAAAGGGAATGACATTACAACAATTTTTACTTCTCACGCCAAAGAAATACCAGGAAATTACGGGCAAGAGAATGACATTTAAACAAAAAATATCTTTTTTTATTTTAAAAGCAAAATTAAAAAAACAATTACCGGATGAAAAAGTTGAAGGCAAAAAGTCGAACTTAGGGCTACTTTCATTAATTTTTGGAGGCGCAGCTTTTGTATTCGTTCCAATCGCGGCAATTGTAAGCATACCACTGGCCGTTGCAGCAGTAGTCTTAGGCATATTAGGTCTTGGTAAATCAAAAGGTGATACTAAATCCATAATTGGATTGGTGCTTGGCGCAACTTTTATATTATTATTTGTTATTTTGGTGGCTACATTTTCGTTCCACTATTAATATTAGTCAATGCAGGTACCAACTATATCGGAAATGAGGGCTAACAACGAAACTCCTGAAGTTTTGTTTTGGGTAGGCTGTGCCGGCAGCTTTGACCAAAGGGCGCAAAAAATCACCAAAGCCTTTGTTACAATTTTAAATAAAGTTGAAATTAAATATGCCATTCTTGGTAAAGAAGAAATGTGTACCGGCGATCCGGCAAGGCGTGCCGGAAATGAATTCATGTTTCAGATGATGGCTTACCAGAACATCCAGGTTTTAAATGGATATGGGATAAAAAAAATTGTAACTGCCTGCCCGCATTGTTTCAATATTATTAAAAATGAATATCCTGAACTCGGGGGCAATTATGAAGTAATACATCATGCAACATTTTTGCAACAGTTAATTGATGATGGAAAAATAAAAATAAAGGAAGGCGGTTCATTTAAAGGAAAAAAAATTACTTATCATGATAGCTGCTACTTAGGAAGAGCCAATAACATTTATGAAGCTCCACGCAAAGTTCTAGAAGCACTGGATGTTGAACTGGTGGAAATGAAACGCTGCAGAAGTAATGGTTTATGCTGTGGTGCCGGCGGTGCTCAAATGTTTAAAGAAGAAGAAAAAGGTGAAATAAGAATTAATACTGAAAGAACACGTGAAGCGCTTGGTACCGGTGCAGAAGTAATCGCATCCAATTGCCCCTTTTGTATGACGATGCTGAGTGATGGTGTAAAAACAAATGAAAAAGAAGATCTAAAAGTGCTTGATATTGCGGAGATGATTGCTGCTTCAATGTTGTAATTTAAATTTGTAACTTTAAGTATGGAAACTAAAGAAATAATCCGCGAAATTAAAAAATTGCCACTTGCAGATAGAATTTCTGTTATCGAAAAAACCTTAAAAACTGTAAAAGCTGATTCGGTGCAACATCCATTGAAACGTGCCAGCGAGATTTTATACAATGACTATAAGAATGATAAAGAATTGACAGCGTTTAGTTCTATTGACATTGACAATTTTTATGAAACAAAGTGAAATTTGGTTAATTAATCTTGATCCTACAATTGGTGCTGAAATAAAAAAAATACGCCCGGCAATTATTGTTAATGATAACCATTTAGGCAAGCTCCCATTAAAAATTATCGTTCCGCTTACTGATTGGAAAGAAAGATATTCAATTGCAGTATGGATGGTTCAAATCATTCCTGATAAACAAAATAAATTATCAAAACTATCTTCTGCAGATTGTTTTCAAATTCGCTCAGTATCAGAAGAGAGGTTAATTAAAAAGATAGGAATTATTACATACTCACAACTGGGGAAAATTCAATACGCCATTACAAGAGTATTTTCCATTTCAAATACGTTTCAAAAATGAACCTTCATTTCCAGGATCTGATCCCTAAAGATTTTAATGATAACTCCAGAGTATGGATATACCAATGCAATAGGCTTTTTACTTTAGATGAAGCTTTGCAAATTGAAGAATTACTTGAATATTTTACTAAAACATGGCTTAGCCATGGCGCAAAAGTAAAAGGGTATGCAAATTTATTTTTCGGGCAATTTATTGTTTTAATGGCTGATGAATCCGCAACAGGTGTTAGCGGGTGTAGTACAGATGCTTCAGTACGACTAATAAAAAATATTGAGCAGGATTTCCAGGTAAATCTATTTGACAGGGAAATGCTCGCATTTACAGTAAAAGAAAGAATTCAGTTGCTGCCGATGGATCAAATAAATTATGCAATGGAAAATAATTTTATCTCCCCTGATACTTTATATTTTAATAATACAATTCAAACAAAAGCGGAACTGCTCAATCATTGGATAATTCCTGTTAAAGAAAGCTGGCTGGCTAAAAGATTTTCTTCCGTTTCTGATTACATTATTTTCTGCACAGGTTTTTTAGGTAAAGGCTTACCGGCTTTCTTTTTCTTTGCATTCTTGCTAAAAATATAAGCGGCAGCTATTCTAAAATTCCTTGTCTGTGTTAAGCTATAATTTTCTAAAGTAAAATTTGTTCCATAGGTAAATATCCTGTTCTGCTGCTGCCTGAAAGGGTCAATAACATTTAAGCTGATTATAAGTTTTTTATTAAGAAATTTTTGTTGAGCTCCAATATTCATACTTAAGGCAGTTCTTACACTTCCCTGCGGATTGGCAAACCTGTTAAAAGTGAAGCTGGCATTACTGTTCAGCAGATCCGTAAATTGATAGCTGCTGTTAAGTGTGGAAAAAATAGAGCCGCCGTTCCTGAATTTTCTTACATCTAAATCATGCTGGCTATAAACATGATATGTATACCCGAGATTAATATTGATCTTCGATTTTTTAGAAATAGTATAACCTCCCCATGTGCTTACCTGGTATTCTTTTCTGCCACTTATATTTTGCCATGTTATATCTGTTTTACCATCAGGTTGCAATGTACGTATCTGACTATAAATATTTTGCAAGGCATCATAACCCAAAGAAGCATTTACAAAATAAAGTTTGTTCCATTTGCCAATTATAAAATCAACATTATCAGTAAAGTAGGGAAGCAAATATGGATTTCCAAACCGTCGGTTATTAGGATCACTGTAATCAAGACTAGGATTTAACTCGTTTAGACCGGGGCGTTGTATTGTTCGTTTATAGCTTATTGTTATACTTATTTCATTCTTCCATTTTTTCATTATTGTTACAAATGGTAAAGCACTCCAATAATTGTTTGCATATTTCTCGGGGCTGTTTACAATATCAAAATTATTTGTAGTTTGTTCTGCCTGCAGCCCTCCGTTTATAAAAAAATCCTGCATAATATCGTATCGTACTGCTCCCCGTACAGCATATATATTTTGATAATATTTAAGATTATTACTTAAACCGATGTTTTTAATAAAGATCATTTCCGGCTTCTTCAAAAAATCAGTAGTTAAGATATTATGACTTACAGAACGGTTACCATTTACACCAAGATTCAATGAAGTTTTTTTATTTATTGGCTTATCATAATTAAGCCTGACGCTAAAATTATTACTTTTAATATCAGTAACTTGTTGTTGAGTAGAATCAATGCCAGTCAATGTATTATCCGGGTTTAAAAATTGTTGAAAAAAACCTTTGTCAACTTCCGCTGAATTAAAATTTGCACCTGCTATCACTTTAAAAACTTCTCGCGGGTTTTTCCCTTTTAATGCATACGTAAGATTAAAATTTGGGTTATTACTTTGTGTTGCGGTTTTTACCAACCTGTCACTCAGTTTATAAATAGCATTGAAACTGTTTAAATTAGTGTACTCATTATTGCTATAGTTGCCTGCATTATTTGCATTATATAAAAAAGTAAAATTCAGGTTGTTCCTTTTATTAACCTCATAATCCAAACTCAGCCTTGCATTAGGGCGCTTGTTATTGCTGTTGCTGGCAGTAATTGTATTAAAGAAATTGATTGAATCAATATACCTATTTTGCCTGTTGCTATAGCTGTTACCCTGGTATTCATTGTAGCCATAACCCGCATTCATATTTAGAGCCAATTTGTTTTTACGGTATCCAAAACTTGCATTGATACCCGCTTCCCCTCTTGTTCCATAATTTACATTCAGCCTTCCATTTATTCCCACTCTTCCTTTTTTTGTAACAATATTAATCACCCCCCCTCTTTCATTTGCGTATTGTGGAGGAGGGGTTGTCATCACTTCTATTTTATCAATCATACTGCCGGGCATGCTTTCCAAAAGGTCCTGCAATTGTTTCCCATTTAGTTCAATGGGTTTATCATCTATTAAAACTTTTACATCCTTACCACGTAGCATGATCTTGCCATCGTTATCTACATTCACTAATGGAGTTTGTTTTAGTAATTCGGTTGTAGTTGCACCGGAACTTAACGCTGATTCCCCTACATTGAAAATAATTTTTCCGTCTTTGTTTTCTATTAAAGGTTTTTCAGCATAAATAATTATTTCTCCAAGTTGAGTTGTTTTTTTGCTGAGTTTTATTTCATTAAGATCAAAATCAAACCTTTCTGCCCTTATATAAATACTGTCTAATTTTAGAGGACCATACCCTACAGCTGAAAATTGCAAATTGTAATACCCATATGGTAATTGCTCAAAAATAAAAGCGCCATCAGTTGCACTTATTGTTGTTTTTGAAAAAGCAGAATCTGAATAATATTTTAAAAGGATAGTAGTAGAAGGAATAGCTTTATTATTTTCAGCATCTACTACAGAACCAATAATAATTCCCGGATTATTATTTTTCTTTTCCCGGGAAACCATTGGATCGTTCTGTGCCTTTGCTCCTAAAGATATTAGAACTGAAACGATGCCTATTAAATATTTCAAAAAAGGATGATTTGTTAGCTGCAAAGTTACATCGTAAATGATTTTATAAAAAGTTGCCCATAAGCTTCTGCCATCCTGTCACAAATTCTTAATTTTAGTATCTTTGCCGCTCGCCCTTTGATCTGGCACCAACTGGCAGAATATTATTTTTATAAAATGTTTGAATTAACTCTTGATAAAGTTCATAATGAAAAGCGGCAGGGTGAAGCATTTGCTTCATTGGTAATAGGCGATCAATCTAAGAAAAAATTTTATATTGAAAGCTATGGCTGTGCAATGAATTTTGCTGACAGCGAAGTAGTTG
>MWWF01000225.1_pt1 | contig 11314 bp, 15 predicted proteins | sample 1047351 | NCBI WGS metagenome assembly MWWF01 (sample SAMN06349970, study PRJNA376086) | soil metagenome | isolation source: MGM-3 sample Antarctic (ecotone) soil | place: Antarctica
TGCACCGCCGCCTCGAGCTTTGCGACTTGCGCCGTTTCCGCGGCAATGTCATCGGGTGTCATTTTTCGAATCGTCATATTAAAAATCTCCTTAACTACTTGAATTTAACGACTAACTTCACAAAAAACGGTTGTTGTATTCCTTCACTATCAGTTTTCACCATGTCGGATACACTGACAATCTTTAAACCAACCCCGGCAAAGTTTCCGCGCGAGGGTCAAACTACAATCATTCTGTGCAGACAGGCATAGCGTTTCAGCCCACCGCCGCCGCTGCGCTTCCTGCTGCTCAGTCCACTGAGGCTTAGTCTCGGCCTCTGGTGCGCGTGGCGCCGCAATTGTCAATGCTATGGGCTTTCTCATGCGACCACATCACACACAGAACCAAAGCTTTCACTGTTGATGTCGCCCAACTGAATACGCGTCGCGACCGGCTTACTCGCTTTTACTTCCGCCAGTTCGACCAAAGTTAAGCCGTTTCGCTTGACTTTCGCGGCCTCACTGGGGGTTAGTCGTTGTTTCATCCTGCGAAGCGCTTTTAATTTAGTCTTGTCACTCCCTTTTGGTAAATGGCTTCTGGTCTGGTCAGAACCCAAACACAGCTTAATTTTCGCTTTCGGGTTAGAACGTGGGTGCAAGCTCAGGGGCGGCGCGGTCGCTGGGTCTAACCCTTCATTCTGCAACCACTGACGGCGCTCATTCATGGCCTCGGTTTTGTGGGGCTGCAAGAATTCAATCATCTGTTTGGCGCGCTCGATGGTCGCTTCACACATAGCCTTTTCGTCTACATTCGCAGTGCGGTATGCCATGTGTTCATGGTGGGCAATCTGCTGCTGGGCTGCACGTTCGGCGCGTAATAGGTCAGTGCCAAACGAAGTCAGCGCCGGTCCAATAGCGTCTATGTTCTCGCGCCAAAAAGCAGATAGCTTGACGGTGCGACGACGACCATCACGCGCCGTTTCAATAATCTGGTGCGCTTCCAGATAAGCAACTTTATTGACGACGGTACGCATGGATAACTGGGTTAATTCCTTCAATGTTTCCAGAGAATCAACCTCACCAAAAGCTTTTAAGACGGCCAAAATCCGCTGGGCGCTTGATGCAAAACTTTGATGCATTTCATCGTCATTGCGTGCCATCATCGGATGAACCTGGGCACCAATCGCACAGATGGGATCGGCCTGCAATTCCTGATATGCTGACACATGCAATAGTTGGACACTCAAGGCAGTGGGGGGAGTTAACTGGTGTGAGTGTCCAACTATTGCATGTGTCAGACTGTACTGACTACCACTACGGCAGTTGCTTTTTCGTTCTAATTTCAATAAGCCAAGTTCAACTAATACCGCTAAATGATTGGCTACACTGCTTTTATCGACAAATCCAAAACATGCCTGCTCGACACTGCGAAGTGATAACGCCAGGTTTTTTGTTTTTCCTGCCTTGCGTGCAATCGTGAGAATACCGATAAAGCTCTTTAGCACGTTGGCCGGTAACTTGATAGCGCCGCTGATCACCGCTTGCTCTAAGGCGTTTAGCGTGCCATCAATCTTGGGTGTGTGGCTGTAGGCGCTTGATAAAGTGTCAGTGGCCTCGCGCACTAGATACGGATGGTTGCCTAATTTCTCAACTGCGGCCTGATAGTCAAGCATCGTCACGCGGGCGGCTTCGATGGTGTAGCCGTTGTCGCGTAGGCCTTTCGCAAGTTCAAATCCTGCCAGGTTGCGATTGCCGGCGACGCCATCTCTTAGGGCTTGGTCTAATAGTTCTAATGCGTCTGTGGTGGGCGTGGTGGGTGTCTGTGGTGGTTCTGGCTGGGCAGCTTGCCACTGCGTTACCAGTTCATCCAACACCGCAAGCGGTAGGACGTTACCTAACTTGCGCACTTCGCAACCAATCGCGCCAAACCAAACGCGGGCGGGGTCGTGACATTTGGCATCACTCGCACCAAAATGCCAGTTGAGCGCCTGCGCATATGCTCGATACTGGTTTGGGTCTGTGACTGGTCGCTCTAGGATAAATATCACGCGGGCTCGTGGGGCGGCTGCTGCGTGGCTGCTCGTGGTGTGGAGTAGGGTAGCATGCTGCGCAATGAATGGATGAGCCTGTAGCGTGTCCAGCGTGCTTTGTTGGTCTTCTGTGTCGAAGTCTAGCCCTAGCTCCTGGCGCGAGATAAAATTGTCTGCCATGCGCTTGCCACGACAAACGGCGGTTAGCGCATGGCCTTGCTGGATGTGGGCAGCTAATCCGTCTAGGGTTAATTGCTCGGTCTGGAATGAGGAATTAAACGCACCCCAAATTGTATCCGGCGCATCCTTTGCCACTTTGCCGGTAAAATGCGGATTGAAACCTACGCGGATATTAGACAGTGATTGCTGCGTTTTACTACTATACGAACTATTGACAAAACTGGATTCTGTTGGTATACTCATGTTTGCCGCCTATTCAGATATGTGTCCTGTTTTCACCCGCCGCCAGCTGTCAACTGACGGCGTTTTTTTGCCTTTTGACGGGTGAAATGGAATAAAAATAAAACGCCGTTACTGTGGTGGGCGGAGCCAGTAACGGCGTTCTCTAGTACTATATGTATACTTATTTATCACAAATACGAGTATTTGTGTCCTGAAATAAGCTGTGTTAGGATAAATATTGCTTTGTTACCGAATAGCTGTGCGTTTTCTTATTCCGCCCACCACGGCTAAGAGATAAGATTATTGCACTGCTAAATTTTCCAGAAGGGTGTTGGAGTTCATATCTCCAACACCTTTTTCTTATGCTTCAAATATGCACCCATTATACATTATATAAAAAAAAAATGCAAACCTCATCGCTTAACCTTAACGAGAACTCAAGTAATATTTGCTTTTCTTGTTATAATGTAAGTAAAATGTAAACATTGCCTGCATCCACATGCGTAAAAATGTTGCTGCTCAAGATTATCACGACACATCAATAAAAAAAACTTATAAAACTGACAATTTACATACAAAAAAACGGTGTTTTTTTTGCGCTGAATAACTACCCGCCGAGCGAAGAACTGCCCAACTTCGCTTTAACTGGCCGTTTGGCTGGCCGTGCGTGCCGCTGCGCCTGCTGCCTGCGCTCCTGGTCTGCTACTGCGTGCGGCTTAAACTGAATATGTCTGAGCGTGCCTGGCGTTGAATCGCAGTACCATAAACCTGATTGAATCCCGCTGTTGTGAATAATGCTATCAACCTTATCAAACATGTTCCGAGCAACCAAGTATTGACCGCGTAAGCAGATTACGTTTTCGATTATCAACCATTCGTAATTCAGGAACAGAACGTTGATATGGTAATCATTTTTCAACATTCGCTTAATGATATGATGTTGGTGGTCAATCGTAACCACGGCCAAAAGCTTTGGTAGTTCTGGCTTGAACCATTCTTTCGGATGCTTCTTACGCCATCGTTGCCAAGCTCGATACCACAAAAGCAACGTCCAACCGGTCATCAGAAACATCATAAAGCTGGGCGCAAATTTGAACATGAGATTATCGAATTGTTGCATGACTGATAGTTTTACCCGCTTGGCTGGCTTCCCATCCGCTGTATCGGTTGTCATACCATCAGGAACGGTTTGATTGGTCATTGTTGCACCTCGTTCGCTAAAACTTCTTTCACCCACTGCGCACGACTTGGGGTCTTTGCACCCCACACGAGCCGGCAAGTTTCGTTGATACTCTTTGTCATTGCGTGAACATTGCGCACGGTATGCTTGTCTTTTGACGATACCGGCTTACCCACCAAAAGCGGTTGTTTGATACCAGTATCGCCGGTATCGCTGGTATCGTAGCTGGTATTGATACTGGTATCGTCTACAGGTGTAAATTCGGTGCTGGTATTGATACTGGTATCGTGCTTAGGGGGGGGCTTTTCGCCTCTACCCTCCCCCCTGGTATCGATACTGGTATCGTCTATCACGCTGTATTGCACATCGGTTAACAACTTGGTGCGAGACGGCTGCAACTTTCTTAACAATGTCTCCGCTTCCGGCTTGGTAAACCATGCATCATACACGCCGCCATTGTTCCAGAACTGGCCCTTATCCGCTAACTCGTGCAACTTGTAAGCGTTGAAGGCTGCGCCCTGCTGACCACCAATCTTGTACGCAATAATGCCCTTGGTGTTGGCTTTCATCACGCCAGGCCAGCCGTTCATTAGCTGGTCAATCAATACCAGATGGATACCTGTCGCGCGGCCTTTGCGAAAAATTTCTTTGATTTGCAATTCAACCGCTTTATGCTGACTGCTCGACTCACCTTTGAGTAAATCCATCGTTGCGCCAAATTCTTCAAGGAATACAACAACAGGTTTCATCTGATAATCCAGCTCATAAATATCAGATGCTCCTGCCAGGCTCAACGCTTTCAGGCGCATGGTATAAGCGCGATACAGTTCATTTATCTGGTCGCCAATCACGCTGTAATCAGTTGGGTAAACTTCGATATGATTCTTATAGCGCATCCAATCGACGCCGGATTTACCATCTAGGGCAATCACATGGTATTGACTTTTCAGCGCGTGAAGCATCATTAGCGTTGCGGTGCTTGACGTTTTGCCGGTTCCTTGCGCGCCCAAAATGCCAACGTGCTGCGCATCCATGATAGAGAACTCGCACGCGCCGGTTGCGTTCTGCCCTAGTAGCCAACGGTCGGCGGTAGACTGTGCAAAGGCATCAGCCAGGGTTAACGGTTGCCAGGGTGCAACGGTCAATTGTTCGGGTTCAGCTTGAACTACACGGTAATCTTGGCGGTCTGGTCTATCATAGTAGCCAGCTGCAAGTTTGGCTTGTGCGCTATTCCTAACCCCATCCGCCCCACTGGTCGCGCTGGCCGTGCGCGTCTTTTGCACAGACTTGACATAGTCCAGTTGGCGGTCTGGGCCAATCATGAGCGAATCTGTTGTCAGTTCACCAGTAGTCTTATTGAATCCAAACACACCAAACGCAGCTTTATTTACATCGGTAACGTACATCTGGCCTTGGGCGTTTTTGAACGTGGATAAGGCAAAACTGCCGTCAACCGCGCGAGCCCACGATTCGCGCCGTTCGTCGTATTGCTTCCAGTAATAGACGCCAGCGCCGCCCACGGCCACAACAAGCGAGCCAATGAATAGCACACGATAGAAGTCAGTAAACCACACCGCGCGCTTAGCGGCCTCGGTCGCTTCCACCGCGTGCAGCTGTGTATTCGCAACCGCACCGGCGGCGGCTTCCATTTGCCACGCGGCCTGATGACTGGCGACATAGCCAGCGGATACCACGAACACACCGACAATCACGGCTAGAATCATGGTAACAGATAGAATTACGGGTAACTGTTTCATTTGCCCTTCCTTACACGAATGTGGAGGGCAAAAGTAATGCCACTCCAACGGATGAATGTTTCACCGCTGTTGTGGCAAATAAGCTACAATGGATGTAGCCGTTTGCCGCTGGTCTGTTCAGCGGGATTTGGTTAGAAGTAGGTCGGAGTTCACTGCTCCGACCTACTTCGCATATACGATAAAGTTACTGTTTTTTTGCCTTCCCCGTTGTGCGCTTTCTTCCGCGCAATCGTTCAATCTCAGCTATCGTGAATACCCAACTGTTACCTATACGCTGGGCTGGGTAGGCTTTGCCTGTCCTAATCATGTTGCGGATATGACTATCAGTTACCCCTAATTCGTGGGCTGTTTGTTGGGTCGTGTACAATTTATGCTTCCACTCCATTACCTGGCATCCTCTGTTACTACCGCTAATAACGCTTTCGTTTATAATATCACAGTATCATTCATACCGTCAAGTCCCCAAAAAGCTACTTGCATATAACTCATATCCGGCTGTATGATAGCGTTTGTAGCCTACGAACTGTAGTCCAACCTATCAAAAGAGACGCCATGCCTACAACACTTGCCACAAAACAGGCTGCAATCAAGCTGCAGGTAAGTCCCAATACGCTGCGTAATTGGTCTGACCAATACAGTACTTATCTTGGCGAATCGGCGCGGCCTGGTTATCAGCCTGAGCGACAATTTACGGATAAAGACTTGACTGTATTGACCTACATCAAACAATTGCGCGCTGAAGGTATGAAAGAAGATAGTATAAAACTTCGGTTAGCTGAAACTAAGTTCACCGCCATAGAAATACTCCAGACAGATATAAACAGACTCCAACAGGACACCACGTTCACCACCATACAAAACGCACCAGACGCGCCAGAATCGTCGCCAGCAAGCATAGTGGTACTCGACGCCATAGCTACCATGCAAAGCGATATAGCGGCGCTCAAGGCTTCTTCACAGGTACAGCTGCACAATCAGCGCGACGGCGTTGTCATGTTTGGGATGGGGTTCATTGCGTGCGCTGTATTCGTGTTGCTGCTATTGGCGTTGTTCGCGCTGCGTCATTATCTGTAGGCTTACGGGTTGCCTTACGGGATAGGGTAAACCCCGTGTGGGTGTGGATTCAATGACGCCCAACTTTATTGATACTATCAACGAAGTTGGGCGAAAGTTCACCAGATAACACACGCTCGTGAATCAGCGGGTAGTCTTTGGATAACCGACGCATGCTTGCCGCTGCGCTTGTGCCGGTTGGACGTTTACTCTTCGGTTTATTGTCAATGTTGATACTATCAACATTGACAATGGTATCTCTAGTTTTACCAGACTTGCCGCCTAGACCGCTCGGGTTATTGTTCCCGCCCTTATCGCCCGTCACACTCGCCAACAAATCCACGGCCTCTATATCCTCATGGAACCGGCAAAGCGACATCAGCACATTCATGTTAGTGATACTCGGGTTAGCCGATATCAGTTTATCGGTCTACGTTTTTCGGACTAGTCCGAAAATATATCTACCGCCTAGATTAGCCACTTTTCTGCTACACTAGTAGCGTAGTCTAGCGCCCCATGTTTGAGTAATTCCTTGCCCTCGTTCTCGCGTCTGACTTGTTCGTTCCAGCAAGACGGGTAAATCATATCTTCTATCGCTTCTTCGATTAGCCCTATGATGACATCCGGCCCCAATGCGTCTAGCTCCCAACATTTTGACCCGTTCTTTTCAATAAACTTCTTAGACCGGGCGTCATCTTTTTTAACCATTTGCGGCGGCGGATTGTAGCGCTCAACCTGCTCTGCGTTGAGTGCCAGGCGTTTCAAATCAACGTCAACACCAAACATTTGCATTCGCTCAAGCAGGTCTCTACTCATATCCTCGCCTGATGGGTCAAAGTCGCCTAAATAGAGAATGACAGGTAAGCGACCAAGTTCGCTGTAGCGCTGTAGCCGCTGTGCTGCGTCATAGGCGCAACTGGTAGACGCATAGCCCTTGCACGCAAAAAAGGACACGTCCCACTTTTCGCAAACGCCTTCAATCACGCCAATCAGCGCCTCTTTTTCTATCCATACTTCCGGCTGATAAGGTTGACCCTCCCATTTATCGACGCTGAATCGGTCAGCTGCGGTTTTTAGAATGTCGCCAGGGTTGTCCCAATGGGATTGGCGATGCACAGGCCGACCACGATCTTCAATAGCATCCCAGTCAACTAAACCGGCATAGCGGGCGTTACTGATAATGTCAGACAAATTCTTGTACGCTTTCTCGGTGTTTTCCCACCAGTTGCGGACTACCATCTGATAGTGAAGTTGGCGTACAGTGAGCTTATAGCCATCGCTCATATAAGCCTCAATAATCCCGTTCGCCCGCTCTATCGTGTCTAGCGTTCTTTTCTGGAAACGCTTGGTTTTGTACTGAATTTTCATTCGTTCACCACTTCGCGTTTGCGCTGTTTCTGTGCCCGTTGTAGTTGTTTGCTGCGCTTGCGTAGGTGCTCTTGAATGGCAACGATGATTTGTTCGTGCATTGATCGTCTGTCTTCAGTCGCGGCTGCGACTAACGCTTGATGAACGTCGTCTTCAACCCTTAACGATATTCTTTTCATATTTTTCCTCTCACTACACATGAATGACAACATTAAACTAATGTCAATTATAGCATAAATTAAGTGTAGATGCAAGGTTGATAATTCGTGTTTAGATGTGGGTAGGGGTAGAAGCAATAGCCTACACGACCGCGCCGAAAGTCAAGCGGCATTACCAAAGTTAGGATTGTCGCGCGTGGCGGTTGCCAGAATGGAAGAACGCGAGGCCGTCATGGTAGACATGCGCAAGGATGGCATGAGTTACCGACAAATAGCGGAGGCAACGGGGGTCAGTCACCCAACGGTTATCGATGCAGTTAAAAATGCAGGTGGTAAAGATTTACCACCTGAAGAAACACCGACCGTTACTACTGGCAAGGATGGTAAAAAGTACCCATCCAAGCACGCCGAAAGCTATCACGCGGCCAGGTCAATCCGCTGGCCGCGACTTAATCCCTTCAAGCGCGCTTGTGCTTGGTCATAAGTCCTACGGTCAATAATGGCCGGATGGCTGCCGGCGTCATGCTCTGTACCATTCCATTGACCAACGCCGGCGTAAGCGCCGTTGGCCAATATATGCTTGACGCCATTTACATACCACGTTGCACCATCAGTCGCCGTTGGGACGCTGTTCTCATTCAATGCTTTGACAATCCCATTTAGAGATACGCCAGACAAAAACATATTGAAGATCTCACGAACGTATTGCGCTTCCGCTGGGTTCGCTGTGAAAGTGCCGGCACTGTAGGTGTAACCATAAGGGACGCGTGAACCATTGTAACCGCCGTTGATGGCATTCTCTGTTTTGCCAGACATAACCCGCTCGGTGATGGTGCTTGCTTCCAGTTCCGCCATTGCTGCGAACATGGTTAAGGCAAAGCGGCCTTGCGGCGTGCCCGTGTCGAACGATTCTTTGATGAGCACGAGATCGCAATCCCATGCTTTCAATTGGTCAACGGTGGCCAGGAACTCGCGTACGTTGCGCGCCACGCGATCAAGTTTCATCGCCACAATGCGCCGGATGTGGCCGGCCTTCGCAGCAACCAACATACGTTGGAATTGTTCGCGGTCGGTAGACTTGCCAGACACACCGGCGTCAACGTAGATATGCTCAGGGCACACAAGCCAGTCGTGTGCTTCACAGAACGCTTTAAGCTGGCGTTCCTGTGCTTCCAGGCTGTTACCTTCGGTCGCCTGTAGTTCTGTACTCACACGAACATACAACCCTGTGCAGCCGGTATCCAACGCCAACTGTGTAGCCTGCTTTGATTCTTTTACGTACTTGCGTGCCATGTGCGTACCTACCCTTTTATCAGCTATCTATACAAAATGTTACAACAATTTGTATAGTGTACCTTCTAAGGCAATTCTATGCAAGTATTTAACCTGACTAAACGCTTACAATTGCGTCTTATGGTATAATAAAGCCGTATGATAATGTGCTTTGTAAGATAAGTTCAATGTGAGGTACAAATATGACAACGGATAGTAAAGCCTACTTAACCTTAAGTCCGGCTGCAATAGCGGTGTTAGAGCGCCAGGCAAGCCCACGTAAGCGGGGTGAATTCGTCTCAAAACTGTTGATTGAATATGGCGCCGTCGAAGGCGGGGTAGACGCTGTAGACATCGAAGGAATGAAGTTGCAGATTATGGGGTTGGCCGGGGCCAACAAGACGCTAGAAGGGCGCATCCTGAAACTGGAAAGACACCTAGCCGCGCCACGGTAGGTCAAATTCTCACGTTCACCAACTGTTATCTATTACGTTATCGTAACAGATAACGCGGCCTTACAGTATGCCTTACGGAATAGGGTTAGCCCTACATGCGCTTGGGCGGAATGGTGGAACCGTTAATAATATCAACGGTTCCACTGTTAGCCCTACATGCGCTTGGGCGGAATACAACTGTTTATATTATCAACAGTTGTTTTCCGGTTAGCCCTACATGCGCTTGGGTAGAGTATCTACGTTATCTTGTGACCGGTCACAAGATAAGTTAGCCCTACGTGGGTAAGGGTGGAATGTTCGCTCCCTCACTTGGTAACAGTCAGCAACGCATTCCGACGCAGAACCACACAGAACGCCTGTAACGGCCTCATTCGCGTTCAAGGTACAATCTAGCACGGTGCATCTGTACGCGTTCAGCCTTGCCCTGCCTGTGCGTTTTATATTGCCTGGTCGCCGCGTGAACCTTGGTCGGCTACCGTTTCCGCGGCGATAATTCGCTCGAGTTCCGCGTCCGAAATGGTCTCCGACTTGCCGCCCGTAAGAAAGGCGATAAGCGCGGCGTCTGTCATCTGTGCCACCGGCAACCCAAACTCTGGGCGGCGCGCTTCAAGCTCTTCAAGGCGTATTTTAATTTGTTTCATTTTTGTTTTCCAATATGGCCAGACGTGCTTCGAAATTGCGCAACTCGACCATTTTCATCATATGCCCCAACACAGTTTGGGCGGCATGCAAGCGAATCAACGGGGCTGCTTCTCGGTCAATGAGTAGCTGGGTAATAACGGCAATTGCCGCCTCTGAGAGCCCCACCAATCGCCGTGTTGCACTATCCAGCGCGGTGCCCTCGGCCTCAATCAGTGCAGACCGAAAACTGTCATCAGACAACCATCTGTATATTGAACTTTCGCCCACGTTGGCAAACTTTGCCGCACCCTCGATTGTCTGCTTTGTCAGCAATGCCCGAACCGCGCGCCGCTGATTTGCCGGTAGACTCTCAATTTTGCTCATTGACTACCATTCTCCCCTTTACATTCACTCCTGATAACGTTGGGTGTAACCACACGTTACACCCAACGCATGTTGTTACGAATTCGCCCGATTACGCTTTTGAATGTACTGGTCAACTAGGTCAACAGCCGCGCTTTGCTTGAGCGTGTCCAGTGTCTTTTGCTCAAGCAATTTCTCGCGCATGGCCGGCCAGTTCCTCGCAAATTCTAACGGCGTGCCACCATGCAAACAGTAGGCATTTTCCGCTTGCCGTTTGAACGCGGCTTCACTTTCACCGCGCTGTACTAATTCCTGCGCCGCCTTTTCTGCGGCATTTTTCGCCGCGAGCGCTTCGTTGTTGATTATAATGTCCTGAAAAATCGCGTTATTGGACTGGGTGATGCGAGCGCTAGACAACGCGCGCTCGGCCACGGCCACGGCAGACACCAAGCTATTTCGGTGTCTGTCCGTTTCCATGCGCAGTGAGGCCGGTGGTGGATAGCGAAAAGTGCTAGGGTCTGGACACGCGGCGAGCGCCGTCTTTGCAACTTGCACCGCCGCCTCGAGCTTTGCGACTTGCGCCGTTTCCGCGGCAATGTCATCGGGTGTCATTTTTCGAATCGTCATATTAAAAATCTCCTTAACTACTTGAATTTAACGACTAACTTCACAAAAAA
>MWWF01000226.1_pt1 | contig 11307 bp, 7 predicted proteins | sample 1047351 | NCBI WGS metagenome assembly MWWF01 (sample SAMN06349970, study PRJNA376086) | soil metagenome | isolation source: MGM-3 sample Antarctic (ecotone) soil | place: Antarctica
CCGCCGGTAACAAGAATTTCATCTGTATAAAAAGCAAAGATCGCAACGGTGTCGTCAACAAACCCAATGGCTTTACGGCAATCATATCCGGCAATAATACGGGTATCGGCAGTGAGCTTCCAGCGAATCTTCAACAAGCTGTCTTCCACCAAAAAAATTTCTTCATACACCGGTTTTTGCGAAATGGTTTTACCGGTTCTATAATTATTATACACAATATTTTTATCCGAAACGGATTGATACCAGCTTCTCGGATTGAGCTGGGCTTCTTTTGTTTCTCTGAAAACAGAGTGGGCTGTATCTCCAATAAATTCATAGTAGTTGACAACTTTTTCCGGTATCTGGTCTTTAAACCTCTCATACCATTCTCCATACATTTCTTTGTATTGCTGCCGGGCATATACCACTTTTTCAAACTCAATTTTCACCGTATTATGAAAAGTTTCCTGTGCCTGTATCGTTATCATCAACGCGAAAAATACAGTTATACCAATTAGTATTTTCTTTTTCATGTTTATATTTCTTGTCTCTCAAAATTTTAAGACCAATGTGCCTTGTTGCTTATTGCTTATTTCCAATTGAAAATTGCAAACTTCTTTACTTTTCTCCTCCCATCTTATTAAAGCTCCATTCAAACTTCAGCATAAAATACTGACCTAACTTCTGATACCGTTCTTCTGTAATAAAATTGCTGTTAATGGTCCGGTTGTAGCCCCGGTTAGTATTTAAAATATCACGGGCCAGAATAGAAATAATGCCGGATTTATTCTTCAGAACTTTATGGCTTAGCTCCACATTCCAGATAGTGAAATCAGCATTGCCTTCAAATGCTGAGATGCGTTGCCGCCAATCAAGTTGAACATCAGATTTAAGTTCAAAAGCCCCCGGCAGCTTTACAAATCCTTCGCTCTCGCCGCCGTATGTGAAATAAGAAGTTTTTGCTCCTGTATTTAAAGAAGAAACAGAATTGCTATGACCGATTCTAGGTTGGATATGCAAGCTCCATTTTTGCTCGACTTCGTATCTTAGGCCATAGCCAAAATTATAGGTTGTAAAAGTTGTACGGTTTGCATTGCCATTAATAAAATTATTATACACACCTCCGTTGGCCTGAAGGGAAGCGGTATGATTCAATTTTTTTCCCCCCTCTCCTTTATTCCATTCTCCCCAAAAATTCCAGTTGCTATTGCCATTTACATTTACGGGCATGGTTGTCTTTTTTCCAAGACCATCAATAGTAGTGATGTTTGTAATTGCTTTGTGAGTTGCATTATAACTCAGCGAAGTCCAGATTCCTGATTGACTTAGCAGTTTGTAAGCATTATAGGATAAGGAAATATTATGACGGAAACCAACTTCGAGGTTAGGATTACCAATGACAATATTCAGCGGATCATTATTATTGCGGAGAGGCTGTAGTTGTTCTATATTGGGCTGAACAGTAGCCCCGCGGTAATTTAACCGAATTGAATTATTTGGTTTTATAGTATAGCTAAAAGATGATTGTGGTGTAAGATTTAAAAAATTATAAGCTCGTGTGGTATTATTGTCTTTGTTAAGCAAGTTTAATTGAACTGAAGAAACGCCTGACCCAAAAGCTACGAGTAATTTCTGTGTCAGGTAGCGAAGGCTAAGCATGCTTGAATGAGAAACCGCTGTCATATCAAAGTTGTTGCTAAAAAGCGGGTTGTATTTCTCATACTTACCGCTGTTGGTCTTATCAAATGTATTACGATTGGCTGTCGCAGTATTTCTGTTATAGCCATAATCAAGCAGTAGGGAAATTTTGGTGCTTAGTGGTTCAGCGTAAGTAATTTTTCCACCTATTGTTTGTGAATGGCCTTTATTGATCTTCTGCTGGTCAGATGTTTCAGTAGAATCCGGTAATCCGTTTTTATAAAACCTGTTTTCATAATTAAGAATTCCATTTCCATTATCATCTACCAGGTTAAACCGAAGATTGGCAATCAATTGGCGGCCTGTTTTTTTGAATAATTTTTTATATTGAAGGGCATTATCATTTTGCAGGCGGGTAGTCATTCCATCGTTCTGCCGCTCGCCTCGGTTAACAGGCAATTTTTCCTCCGTAAGTGATTCTGTGGTAGTATGATTTATATAAGTGGTTTGTTTGCGTGTAAATGCAGTGGTAAACTTCAGCGTACTGAGTGAGTCTATTTTCCATTCCCATTTGCCATTGAAAGCATGCTGCTCGTTACGGCCCTTTGTGTTGGTATATTGGTTTGTATAAAAAAGAGTATCAGGTAAAATGTTTTGCGTTAAAAGAGAGCCGAGATTTCTGGTATCAAGGCGGTTATACCGGTAAGATGTATTGACGCTTTGTTTATCAGCTCCGAAGCGGTTAAAATACAAGCCACCTGCTGTATAAGCATTAGGAAGGCCTCGCAAACTCCAGTCATTAAAGGTTTCATCATAACCACCAAAACTCATATAATAGCCGGAAACCTCATCAAATTCAAAGTCGTTCAATCCCAACCTTCGTTGGTCTTCCCAGTTAAGGCTGCCCGTGCTGGTGCTGCTCTTTGTGGCATATAAAGAAAGTTTACGCTTGTTTACAAAACGGTTATAAAGTAAGCCGACGTCATGCAGACTTTTTAAATTACTTGTGGCTGAATACTTTCCAAAACCGCCTTTCTTCTGGTCCTCTTTTAGTTTTATATTAACTGTTTTTCCTTCATTACCATTTGTGATTCCGGTTAATTGCTGCTGGTCGGTTTTCGTATCATACACCTGTACTTTATCAACAGACTTTGCTCCAATATTTTTTGTAGCCATCGTTGGGTCATCACCAAAAAATTCTTCACCATCTACCAAAACTTTTTGCACTTTTTGCCCCTGCGCTGTAATCTCACCCTTGCTATTTACCTGGAAGCCCGGAAGTTTTTTCAGCAACTCTTCTACGGTAGCGCCTTCACGCACTTTAAAACTATCGGCCACAAATTCTGTCGTATCGCCTTTTATTCTAATTGCGCCTGCGCTTTTAATAAGTACCGTTTGCAGCAACTGCGATTTTTGTGTAAGTGCGACAATGCCTAAATCCGTAAGTTCATTCTTCATCGTAAACTCATCGGCATAGTCAGCAAACTTTGGATAGGTGACCAGTAACATATAAGCTCCCGGTTGAACATCGTTTATTTGAAAAGCTCCAGTCTTATCTGTGCGGGTAAATTTGTATAAGCTGGAATCTTTCTTTTGCAGCAGGGTAACAACGGCATTCATCAAAAACTTTTTTTCTAAAGTGTCTTTGACAATTCCTTTTAGCGGTGTTGTTTGTGCAAATAAAATTTGGGCGGACAAGGTTAGTAGTATGGCTATGAAAAGCTTTCTCATGTGTTGGCAATTGGTTGAACAATTTAGGAAGCAATACCTTTTGGTCTTGTTAACTTTACGTGAACGGTAAAATAATCTTTGTATGATGCAGGAAGACGAAAAATCCACAGAAGAAATTAAGGATTCAGCAAAGTCAAAAGAGCCTGCTGAAATAATGGCGAAGACCGAACGTTATGAGGATAAAAATTTTGTAGATTCATCAGGTGCTGTTTGGAATTATTCCATTTTGTATGATGATGATGTACAAACCTTCCAGGCAGGAACAAACTATAGGCTTTATCAAAAATTCGGTTCCAAACCATTGAAAGTTTTAGATAAAGATGGTTATCATTTTTGTGTATGGGCCCCTAATGCAACGCAGGTTTCGGTGATAGGTCATTTTAATAATTGGGATGCTTTATCGCATCAACTGCAACCGCGTTGGGATAACAGCGGTATATGGGAAGGTTTTATCCCCGGCATTTTAAAAGGTCAACTGTACAAATATCATATTACTGGTTACCTGGGTCGCATTACCGTAAAAGGCGATCCTTTTGCTAACTATTGGGAGAAGCGGCCTGCTACATCAACCATTACCTGGGATTTTAATTATGAATGGGGGGATAAAGAATGGATGCAAAAGCGAAAAAAAAACAATGCGCTTAATGCGCCATGGAGTGTTTATGAATTACACCTTGCCAGTTGGATGCGGCCCGATGCAGCCGATGAAGAAACGTATAATACCTACGATCAAATCACTGAACGTTTAGTGCCTTATATAAAAGAGATGGGCTTTACGCATGTGGAGCTTATGCCGGTGATGGAGCATCCTTTCGATGGTAGTTGGGGCTATCAATGTACGGGGTTTTTTGCACCTACTTCCCGCTTTGGCGAACCCGAAGGTTTGATGCGTATGATTGATAGCTTACATCAGGCTAACATCGGTGTAATACTTGATTGGGTGCCTTCGCATTTTCCTTACGATGCACACGGCTTATATATGTTTGACGGTACACACACTTACGAGTATGCCGATATGCGCAAAGGCTTTCATCCCGATTGGAATTCCTATATTTTTAATTACAAAAGGGGAGAAGTCAAATCATTTTTAATCAGCAGTGCGCATTTTTGGTTTGCCCTTTTTCATATTGACGGAGTAAGAGTAGATGCTGTTTCGTCTATGCTAAGATTAGATTACAGCCGCGAAGAAGGAGAGTGGGAGCCAAATGAATTTGGCGGCAATGGCAACATGGAGGCAATTGCTTTTATTAAAGACTTAAACGAAACGATCTACCGCGATTTTCCTGATGTGCAATCCATTGCCGAAGAAGCTTCCGACTGGCCTGGCATTTCTAAACCAACATTCGCTGATGGCTTAGGGTTTGGTATGAAATGGATGATGGGCTGGATGCACGATACGCTGGATTACTTTAAGATAGATCCATTCTTTCGGGCAAACAATCAAAATAAATTTTCATTCAGCATGGTGTATTACTATGATGAAAATTTTATGCTTCCGTTAAGCCACGACGAAGTAGTGCATGGCAAAAGCCCAATGCTTTATAAAATGCCCGGCGATGAATGGCAAAAGTTTGCTAACCTGCGTGCCTTATATACTTATATGTGGACGCATCCCGGCGCAAGGCTGTTGTTCATGGGCAATGAATTCGGGCAAACCTCGGAGTGGAATTATAAGTCGGAACTGCAATGGCATTTATTGGAATTTGAACCTCACCGAAGGCTCCAGGCTTGTGTAAAAGCGCTTAATCATTTGTTGAAAGATGAACCCTCTTTGTATAGCCACCAGTTTAAGCAGGATGGCTTTGAATGGGTAGATCTGGCTCATAGAAACGATTGTGTAATGGTGTATAAGCGTAAAGGAAAGAAGGCGGAAGATGATGTGCTGGTGATATTGAATTTAAACCCTATACCAAAAAGAGAATGGGAAGTGACTGTATATAAAAAGTATAGCGAAGAAATTTTTAATTCAGATAGTAAAGAGTTTTGGGGCACCGGCGACTATACAAATGAAATTCTTAAGTGCACATTAACTGATGAGGATACCAATAAGTACCAGCTCTTAGTAGATTTACCACCATTAGCCGGAATTGTGTTGAAATAAATCCTGTCACTAACTGCGTTTATGAAACTATATTGTTAACGGTGTTGAGCGCTCAACAAGAACAGGGCAGTGTATAAAGATTTTGTTTCCTTTTTAATTTTTCACCGATTTTATACATAAGGTTTCAAAGTTTCGTTTTATTTTGGCGTTGTAAAAAACACCAATTATTCTATGCCTAAAATCTATTTAGCCGCCGCCGCATGTTTCATTGCGGCATTCTCCTTCTCACAATCAGACAGCTCCTCTTTTTATTTACAAAAGGCACTTGATGAAAAAGCCAAAGGCCGCCGGATGGAGGTAGTAAAACAATTAGAGAAAGCTTATGGTTTCAATAAAACAAATCAGCAGGTAGTTAGTGAATTAGCCGCCGCTTATATGGAAGTAAAGTTCTATGCAAAAGCAAAAGAGAAATTTATGCAGGCCGAGACCTTAGGCAATAAATCAATAGCTGTTTATAAGAATTTAATGACACTCAATTTCAATATGCGCCAATGGGATGATGCTATCAGATATGCGCAGTTATTGAAAAAAGCCAATGCTTCAGAAAAAATAGATTACTACATTGGCCGTGCCTATTATGAACAGGATGATTTAGGCAAAGCCATTCAATATTTAGAAGCCGCATCAAAAACTGACCCGGTAAACGCTGAAATTCCGCATACGCTGGCAACGGCTTACACCAATATGCAAAACTTCAAGCTGGCCATTCCATATTTTCAAAAAGCAATCAGTTTAGATACTGCTAATGCCCGCCTTGTTTATGAATTGGCTTTGGTTTATTACGGCATGAACAATAATGCAGATGCCCTGAAATACATGCTGGAAGCTGGGAACAGAGGTTATAGAAAGGATAATGAATACATGCAAAATCTTGCAACTGCTTATGTAAATGCCGGCAAGTTTGCCGAAGGCTTAGAGATGATGAAGCAAACTTTGGAAAAACGTCCCACTGATATTGGCTTGATTGATATGATAGCCGAAGCTTGTTACGATGCTGGCAAGTATGATGATGCCATCAACTATTATAATAAAATTTTAATTATTGACAACACAAAGGCTGAAACGTTGTATATGATGGGGATGGCTTATCAAAAGAAAGGGGCAACAGATAATGGCCGTGCCCTTTGCGACAAAGCCATTGCAATGGATCCAAGCTTGAGTAGCTTAAAAACAGAAAAGAAAATGCCCGGCGGATTTTAGCCAACATCCAACTTTTTCGCGCCAGGTTTTGCCTTCAAATTCGTATCTTGGTCTCATTAAATTACCTTAATATTTGAGCACTATGATTAAAATGCAAGTTATTGGCAATCTGGGAAAAGATTGCGTCGTTAACACCGTTAACGGAAAAAATGTTATCAATTTTACCGTGGCCCACACGGAAAAGTACAAGGACAGCCAGGGCGTTAACCAGGAAAAAACAACCTGGGTTGATTGCGCTTACTGGACCGACCGCACTGCTGTTGCGCCTTACCTTCAAAAAGGACAACAGGTATATGTAGAAGGTAATCCTGAAGTACGCTCTTTTACCCGTAATGATGGTACTGCCGGAGCTTCACTTTCTATGAGGGTTCGGGAAGTTCAGTTGCTTGGCCGTAAAGGTGAAAACGCTGGTAGCGGTTACCAGGAAACAGGTTCTCCTGCACGCCAGGAAACGCCTGCTTCAACGGCACCTGCAGGCATTGATGATGTAGCAGACGATTTACCATTCTAATATAGACGATTGGAACACAAAAATGCTCCCTGTAAACAGAGAGCATTTTTTTTGCCGCACAGTAGCTGCTATGCGGTGCCCTAGCTTTTTATATGGTCTTCCCAAACATCCATTTCTCCATCTACCACGCGTATCACTTTCCAGGAAGTTGCATCTTCTATAGTAACCAAATAAGCCGTTGACTTATTTATGCTAACCTCTTTAATTGAGGAGATAGCGAAATCGTAATAAGAACTTTTAACCAGGTGTCGGACGTCGGCCGGCAAATCTTTTTCGGTGTAATACTTTATACTGTTTTCACACTTACCATTTTTGTTTAGATAGGCCCAGTTCTGTATGCCTTGGGAAGTAAATCTTACAACGAAGCCACTGCTTGTTTTTACCCATGAATCATCGATGATATCTTGGGCTGGTTCCTTATTTTACCTTTTGTTGTTTCTTTGCGCATGTCCCAACTATTTTCTTATCAGCATTTATTTGAATTTTCAAAAGCAGTTTTTTTAAAGATCGGCTGTAGTGAAGACGATGCAATGTTAGCAACAAAAGTTTTGCTATCTGCCGACCTTCGTGGCATTGACTCGCATGGCGTTGCACGATTGAGTGGTTATGTAAGATTATGGGATGTGAAAAGAATAAATGCTTCGCCTCAAATAAATATTTTGTATCAAACGCCCTCCACTGCTACTGTTGATGGCGATAGCGGATTGGGTTTGGTAGTAGCACCTAAAGCCATGCAAATCGCTATTGATAAGGCAAAGAATGTGGGAACAGGATGGGTAAGCGTACAAAACAGCAATCATTTTGGTATTGCCGGCTATCATGCAATGATGGCTTTGGAGCATGATATGATTGGTATTTGCATGACCAATGCTAGTCCTTTGGTTGCACCTACATTTTCTATTGAACGACTATTAGGAACCAATCCTCTTTGCGTCGCAGTTCCGGCAGGATCACAGCCTGCGTTTGTTGCTGACATGGCTACAACAACTGCGGCCAACGGCAAGCTTGAAATCTTACAACGAAAAAATGATATAGCGCCACTTGGTTGGATTCAAAATAAAGATGGCAAACCATCTACAGATCCCCATGAATTAAAAACAGGCGGTGCTCTGCTGCCGCTTGGTGGCGACAGAGAACACGGCAGTCATAAAGGCTACGCATTAAGTGCCGTAGTAGATATTTTTTCCGCTGTATTAAGTGGTGCTAACTATGGTCCGTGGGTGCCCCCATTTCCGGCGTATGTGCCAATGCCTGTTGATATGCCTGGCAAAGGTATTGGTCATTTTTTTGGAGCGATGCGCATAGATGCCTTTCGTCCGGCGGAAGAATTTAAGCAGCACATGGATAATTGGATAAACCGTTTTCGTTCCGCAAAAACAGCAGAGGGATTTGACAGGGTTCTTATTCCCGGCGATCCGGAAAGGGAGATGGAAAAGGTGAGAAGAGAAAAAGGTATTCCATTGTTAGTGCCTGTTATTAATGACTTGCTTTTATTGGCAAAGAAATTTGAAATTGAGTTTAATAAGAAAAGCTCTTAGCGATCATCTGTGAGCTGTAAGCAAGAAGGAATTGAAAAATAAACCTTAGAGTCAGTACTCCGGCAACGCAATGATTCTCCTATATATTTGCGTCTCACTAAACTCTCCGCCTAAGGCGGAATGGGGGCGGCATTTATGAAAATTATGAAATTCGGCGGCACCTCAGTCGGTAAGCCGCACCGCATGCACGAAGTAGCAACTCTGATTACAAAAGATACAGAGGCAAAAATTGTTGTGCTAAGCGCTGTCTCCGGCACTACGAATGCGTTGGTGGAAATCGGTAATTTTTTAATGGAAAGAAGAAAAGAAGAAGCTAAAATAAAAATTGATACTCTCCAGGAAAAATACAATGCTTTTATTCAGGAATTAGTAAGTACAACCGACGCAAAACATAAGGCAGAAGAAATTATTAAGGAGCATTTTGAATTCCTGAATATCATTCTTAGGATTTCATATAACGAAGCATTGAATAAAGATATTCTTGCGCAGGGTGAATTGCTTTCTACAAAATTATTTAGTGTTTATCTTACCGAAAAAGGTATACAACATCAATTGCTTCCTGCATTGGATTTTATGAGCATTGATGTTAATGATGAACCGCAGGTAGATACTATTCGTCAAAAATTAAATGGTGTATTGGCTAACTATCCAGGCTTTGTTTTATTCATTACCCAAGGTTTTATTTGCCGCAACGCAAGGGGAGAAGTAGATAATTTAAAAAGAGGGGGGAGCGATTATAGTGCATCACTTATTGCAGCAGCCGCAAATGCTTCTGTTTGCGAAATCTGGACCGACATTAACGGCATGCATAACAACGATCCGCGTATTGTAAATAAAACTATTCCGATTGAGCAATTAAGTTTTGATGAAGCTGCGGAGCTGGCTTATTTCGGCGCCAAAATTTTACACCCTGCTTCTATATGGCCTGCGCAACAATATAATATTCCGGTGAAGCTGCTCAACACTATGGAGCCTGAAGCAAAAGGGACCTTGATTCAGGAGAAAGCCGCATCGTTAGGTGTAAAAGCAGTGGCTGCAAAAGATGGCATTACGGCCATTAATATTAAAAGCAGCCGCATGTTATTAGCATATGGTTTTTTACGAAAAGTATTTGAAGTGTTTGAAAAATACCGCACGCCAATTGATATGATCACTACTTCGGAAGTAGCCGTTTCCTTAACCATAGATAATGATACAGCCTTACCTCAAATACTAAAAGAATTAGAAAGTTTCAGTACTACATCGGTTGATAAAGGCCAGACAATTGTAAGTATTGTTGGTGCTGAAATAGCAGTGCATCCCAATACATTAAAAAAAGTTTTTGACTCTTTGCAAAACATTGATGTGCGCATGGTATCGTATGGCGGCAGTGCCCATAACATTTCTATTCTTGTAGCATCAGGACAAAAAATACAGGTTTTACAGCAACTCAACATTGGCTTATTTGGCTTGCATTAGTCCAAATAAAAAGCCCCGCTAAGTTTGGGGCCTTTTGTTGGTATTGGTTCGGGTAACGCTCTAATTAAATAACTAACAGCGCATCACCATAACTGAAGAAACGGTATTTATCTTTTATTGCCTTTTTGTATGCTTCCATAGTTAAATCATAACCGGCAAAAGCGCAGGTCATAATTAATAAACTTGTTTTAGGCAGATGAAAATTGGTTACCAATGAATCGGCGATGTTGAAATTATACGGTGGGTGAATAAACATATTCGTCCAGCCTTCCGATGACTTTAAATAGCCCTGTGCAGTAATGGAACTTTCTAAAGCACGCATAGTAGTAGTGCCGATAGAGCAAATACGGTGGCCTGTTTCTTTCGCTTTATTTACAATTTTTGTAGCTCCTTCTTCAATACGATAAAACTCTGCATCCATTTTATGTTTGCTTAGATCTTCTACTTCTATCGGGCGGAAAGTGCCCAGGCCAGTATGTAGTGTAACCTCCGAAAAACGAATGCCTTTTATCTCGCAACGCTTAATTAATTCACGGCTAAAATGTAGTCCGGCAGTGGGTGCTGCCACAGCGCCTTCAAACTTTGCATACACTGTTTGATAGCGTTCCCGGTCTTCATCATCGGGCTTACGTTTAATGTATTTTGGCAGCGGCGTTTCACCATATTTTTCCAGGGTTTCTTTAAACTCTTCTTCGGTTCCTTCGTGTAAAAACTTGATGGTGCGGCCACGGGAAGTAGTGTTGTCAATTACTTCAGCCACCAGTTCTTCGGTATCGCCAAAGTATAATTTATTGCCAACCCTTATCTTTCTTGCTGGATCAACAATTACATCCCAAAGACGGTGTTCTTTATTTAATTCACGCAACAAAAACACTTCAATCTTAGCTCCTGTTTTTTCTTTGCGGCCATACATACGGGCCGAAAAAACTTTGGTGTTGTTTACGATAAAAGTATCCTTATCGTCAAAGTAGTCAAGGATTTCACGAAAGTGTTTATTTTCCATTTCTCCCGTCTTGCGATTAACAACCATCATACGGGCATCTTCGCGTCTTTTTGCAGGATGTTGGGCGATTAGGTTTAACGGCAGGTCGAACTTAAATTGTGAAAGCTTCATGGGCTTATTTTAGTTTATAGCCTCATGACGCAAACCC
>MWWF01000227.1_pt1 | contig 11303 bp, 11 predicted proteins | sample 1047351 | NCBI WGS metagenome assembly MWWF01 (sample SAMN06349970, study PRJNA376086) | soil metagenome | isolation source: MGM-3 sample Antarctic (ecotone) soil | place: Antarctica
GTGGAGAAGAGGAAGGCATATACGCTTTATGATGCAGCCGCCAACAGACTCGCTTGATAATACAACATTGCCGGATGCACTTGATTATACTTCGTTTTTTTCAAAGCAGGATCCATACAATCTCCGTATGCTAACGATACTAAGAATGAATGCAACTTTTCCTGTTGTATTGCCAAATGTGTGGATGCCATCCGATCCTGTTATTGACGTGATGGATGGCGGATTGAGAGATAATTACGGTGTGGAGAATTCATTGCGTTTTTTATCGCACATGCAAAACTGGATTGAACAAAACACCAGCGGCGTTTTGATTTTGCAGATAAGAGACCGCATGGATGGCGGCTGGGAAAATCCTTACGAGTATGATGACCTTGCAGGCAATGCTATAAAGCCTTTCTTTTTATTGCAGCACAACTGGTATAAAATGATGGAATATTTTCAAGGCGACATGTCAAATTATTTTATCAGCAACAGCGGTTATCCAATTCACAAACTTACTTTTCAATACATACCAACTTCCGATGAAAATAAAGCAGCCCTTAGTTTTCATTTATCCGAAAGAGAAAAAAGAGATGTAAGAGCATCGCTCCAATCAAAACGCAACCAGGAGAATTTTACAAAGTTGTTGGAGCTGCTGAAAACAAAGGGGAAATTAGCCGAAAGCAATTTGGTAAAAGAAAAACAGTGATATCAGAAATTGTTTCTACAGGATCACCATCAATATGCATTGGTGCTTTTTTTAAATTGCTGATTTTTATTTCTTTTGTTTGAAAATAAATTACACTTGCTTTTTCATTTATTAATTCTGCTTCCTGCAATTTGTTATAACCGCCAACCTGCATAAAAGCCTGTAATAAAACACTGAGCTTGTTTTGTTTCGTCATCACTACAATATCCAATAAACCATCGTTCAAACTTGCATTTGGTGCAATGGTAAAATGATTGCCGAACTGGTTGCTGTTGGCAATGGAAATAAAGAAAGCATCTGTTTTAATTTTTTTGTTTTTAACCGTTAAAATAAATGGGTAAGTTTTAGCAGAAAAGAAATTAGAAACTGCTTTTTTGATGTAGGTCATCAATCCTCTTTTTGGATCGTTGGCAAAATGGTGTGCCACCTGTGCATCAAAGCCTAAGCCGCAAAGCATGCAGGCAAATGTTTTATTAATAAGAAACGCATCTGTCAATTCACTGCTTCCATCAAAAATAATTTGCAATGCTTTTCCTGAATTTTTTGGAATGCCTGCGCTGAATGCCAAACCATTTCCAGAACCACATGGAATAATTCCAAACCGCAGGTCTAATTTTCTAAGGCTGTTTATTACCTGGTTGATAGTTCCATCGCCACCGGCAATAATTACATCTGTAAAATCTTGTTCTTTAATAATGGGAATTAAAAAAGAATAATCGCCGCTGGCTACTGATGGATAAATGGCAAAAGGAAAACCGGCTGCAGTTGTTTTTGTTTTAATTACTTCCTGTAAAGAGCTTTTATTTTTTGTGCCTGAAATAGGATTGACTATATATAAAAGCTTTCTCTTCATAGTCCGTAATGGATGAATTTAGACCTTGTGTAGTTTTATAGAAATTGAAATTAAGGCAGCAATAATTTATTTCAATTTTAATGTACACAAAAGTATTCTCCGGACCCTAACTGAAGCTTTTAATTTTGGATCTGTTGGCAAAGCCATGGTATAAACTTTTATTTCATCAAGTTTTTTAAATAGTTGTTTTAGTGTAACATTATCAAGGCTGATGCTGGTGCCTTTTTTTTGTAAAAGAATCCTGTCTTTATCATCAATTAAATAAAAAGTTCTTTCCCAATTCCCTTCTTCTTTTGTCTTGTATTGAATAAAGATGTTTCCATCAGCAAGGCCGTCTTCATCAATCTTGATTTTGTTCTTAAGGGTATCTTCTGAAACAACGCTTCTCAGCAAAATGAGATTGTTGTGTTTGATAATAAGGCTATCCTGGGAGAAAGCAGCAGATGCAATAGAAACTGATAGAACGAGTAAAAATGTTTTCATGCCTAAAGTTATCCAAATATCCTGCCGCTATGTGTTGATGAATAGATAATGGTTTTAAATTGAATGAATTCATTAAACTGTCTTTATCTCATCTTATAACATAATATTCATCTTCTTTTAAGAAACTCCCTCACAGCAAAACCTTACCTTCGCCGCCCATTATGGAAATCAGAAATATAGCAATCATTGCCCACGTTGACCACGGAAAAACAACCTTAGTTGATAAGATCCTTCATGCTACAAAAGTTTTTAGGGATAACCAGGAAACCGGTGAGTTGATCATGGATAGCAATGACCTGGAAAAAGAAAGAGGTATTACCATCTTCAGTAAAAATGCCGCCGTTATGTATAAAGGCGTAAAAATAAATGTTATTGATACGCCTGGTCACGCCGACTTTGGCGGTGAAGTGGAAAGAGTTTTGAAAATGGCTGACGGTGTTTGTCTATTAGTTGATGCTTTTGAAGGCCCGATGCCACAAACCCGTTTTGTATTGCAAAAAGCATTGCAGTTAAATTTAAAGCCAATTGTAATTATCAATAAAGTTGACAAGCCAAACTGTCGTCCCGATGAAGTGCATGATGCGGTTTTCGAATTGTTCTTTAACCTTGATGCAACAGAAGAACAATTAAATTTCCCAACCTATTATGGCTCTGGTAAAAATGGCTGGTTCAATGATACTTTAGAGCAAAGCGAAGACATTACGCCGCTTCTTGATGGGATCATCAAATATGTGCCGCCGCCAAAAGTATCGGAAGGCACTTTACAAATGCAGATCACTTCATTAGATTATTCTTCTTTCCTTGGCCGTATCGCCATTGGTTCTGTTGCCCGTGGCACAATTAAAGAAGGACAACAAATTGCTTTGATGCAGGCTGATGGAAGTATCAAAAAACAAAAAGTTCGTGAGCTATATGTGTTTGAAGGCATGGGCAAAAAGAAAGTAACTGAAGTAATTGCCGGTGATCTTTGTGCTGTTGTAGGTTTAGAAAATTTTAATATCGGCGATACTATTTCCGATGTTGACAATCTTGAAGCACTGGCAGTTATCAGTGTTGATGAACCAACAATGAACATGCAGTTCGGTATCAACAACTCGCCATTCTTTGGACGTGATGGAAAATTTGTTACTTCCCGCCACCTGCGTGACCGCCTGATGAAAGAAACTGAGAAAAACTTAGCGTTAAGAGTTTTTGATACTGATAATGCAGATACATTTATGGTTTATGGCCGTGGTATTTTGCACTTAGGCATATTAATTGAAACCATGCGCCGTGAAGGTTATGAATTAACCATTGGGCAGCCACAGGTTATTACCAAAGAAATTGATGGTAAAAAATGTGAGCCTTTTGAAATTCTTGTTGTAGATGTTCCGCAGGCTTATGCTTCTAAAGTAATTGATATGGTTACCCGCCGCAAAGGCGAAATGTTGGTAATGGAAACGAAAGGAGATATACAACATTTGGAATTTGACATGCCCTCTCGTGGTTTGCTTGGATTGCGTACGCAAATGCTGACAAATACAGCCGGCGAAGCGGTAATGAATCATCGCTTCAGCGAATACAAACCATGGAAAGGCCCAATTCCAGGAAGAAATAATGGTGTGTTGATAGCAAAAGATAATGGATCAACAACAGGATATTCTTTAGATAAATTGCAAGATCGTGGCTACTTTTTTGTTGATGCCGGTGAAGAAGTTTACAAAGGACAGGTGATTGGTGAAAACAACAAGCCTGGTGATATAGTGGTGAATTCAAACGAAGGAAAAAAGCTGACAAACCACCGTGCAAGCGGAAGTGACGCAGCCACCAACATTCAGCCAAAAAGAGAAATGACTTTGGAAGAGTGCATGGAATACATTCAGCAAGATGAATGCATTGAGGTAACACCGGTTAATATTCGCATGCGCAAAGTAATTCTCGATGAAAATGAAAGATTGAAGCAAACTAAAAGAATGAGTGCAGCAGTATAAAATATTTTTCAAAATCCATATCGTTCCGGTGTGGATTTTTTCTTTTACTACCTTTGACAAAGGATGAAACGTTTTGCCATCATACTATTATTAAGTTTTTCATTTTGCATTATTGCTTCAACTGCAAAAGCACAATGTTCTGTTTGCACAAGAACGGCGCAGCAATTAGGAGAGAAGCCTGCAAGAGGTTTAAATGCCGGCATTCTTTATCTCGCTTTTGCACCTATAGCTATCATCGGTATTATCAGCTATCGTTTTATTAAAAAGAATAAATAAGAAAGCAATTAATTATTTTCTTCTTACAGATTCTAATTGCTCTAAAAAATTTTCTTCAACCGAATCAGGAAATTTTTCTGTAAATGTTTTAAAAGCATTTCTCCCCATTTTTTCCCATTGATCTTTTTGTTGCCATGCCTTTTCTAAAGTCAAATCAATTTGCTCTGTAGAAGCATCTTCGCTTATCCATCCACTTTCTCCATCGTTGATCCAATAAGGCATGTCGCCAATTTTGCTTGCAACTACAGGCCTTCCAATCGCCATTGCTTCTACAACCGATAAAGGCATTGCATCAATATGTGTTAGCTGAAGCAGCAAATGAGCATTTTGCAAAACTGTTTTAACATCAGTTGAATGGCCTTCTAAAAAAAATTTTTTTTCCATGCCATTATCTTTGATCAAATCCTGCAACTTTTGCTTCTCTTTTCCGTCGCCGTATAAATGCAAACTCCAGTTTCTTTCTTTCCATTTTCGAGATGATAATGCAATGATCAATTGATCCTGTGCTTTTCTTGAAACCTCTAAGGCTGCAAGCATTACAAAACAATAGTTGCCATTTTGCAAAGAAGGATAAGGGTAAGCTTGTGAAGGAATTTGAAATGTAATGGGGTTGATCAATACATCAGCGTTAGAAATTTTTATACCTGAATTGAACTGCAAAGTCTCTTTTATCCGCCCTGATGCAAACAGGTTTAATTGTGCATGGCTGATCCAGTTTTGAATGGTTTCTTTTTTTGATCCATTGAAAACTTCATGCTCTTTATAATTGTGATAAAGGACTATGTAACGATTTAATCGTTTGTAAAATTTTTTCCAAACAGATGTAGTAATCTCAAAAGCTCCCTGGCTGATAACTGTTATGTCATATTCATTAGCAGGTAATGATTGAATTTGTTTTTTTGCATTCATCTTCGAAATCTTGTTCTGCAATCTTTCGATAATATTTTTTTTGCTCCTTCCTTTATTCGGAAAATAAAAAATAGTTACTCCTGCTCTTTTCAATTCCTCCAATCTTTTTTCTTTACCAGGCCAATAATAAACAGCGCAGCCAACTTTCCATCCCTGCTTTGCTGCAAGTGTTGCAGTTTTATACCACAGCTCTTCGCTGCCACCCCAAGGCGATCCAGCCATTAATGAAATAAAAAAAACAGAAGGCATGATGAATGAAAATTTATTAAGGCTTATAGGCAACTACAATGTAATTCAATGTAAAAACTTCATCTTTAAATTTTTTATCCATCCAGATTGCAAAAAGATTTCGGAGTTGTGTGAGCCGCAGTTCCATAAAAACTATTTTCTTAACCTTGTTCCAAAATGTTTTTCGTTTTTTAAAAGAACTGTACATAGCATTGTTGCGCAACTGGTAAATGGCTGCCCATTTACCTCCGTTTGGTTTAATGTAGTCAATTTCAAAACCGGCTTGCTCAAACAACTCTTTCAGTGCATGTTTGGTGTAGCGAAAAAAATCATAAGGTTCTTCGTGCAGTTCCCATGCAAATGGAACAGTGAGAATAATATGCCCGCCCGGTTTCATGACACGAAATATTTCTTTCATCATTTTATCGTGTTCAAAAACATGTTCTAAAACCTGTGTGCATAGAATTGTATCAAACTGCGCATCATTAAATTTCAAATCGGTAATCGGACAAAGAACATCAACGCGGTTCTTATCACTTTGCATCACATCACAACCGGTTTGATAACTGGTGACGGGGTTGTATAAAGTTTCATAAGGTTTGTTGCCGCAACCAAGATCAAGAAAATTTCCTTTAGCATATTTGCTTATCGCTTCTTTTATATCCCTGATCAAAAAATAATAATGAATATAATGAGGATGCTTGCTTTTAATATGCCAGTCGCTTACCCGTGGAAGATTTTCCTGCCTGCTCATGAAATGATTTTATTTTTTACCGGTCACTTGTATCTATTTGAGTGAACAATGTATTTATCAAGACCTTCATCAGCTCTCACTAATTGTTGTTCAATTGCTGCTTTCATTAATGCTTCATTTATAAATTCATTTTGCCGCGAAGTGATGTTATGATGCAAATGATAACATACAGCTCCCATTTAATGGCTTGTTTTTTTATTCCTGCATTTATTAATCTTATGCAAAGTTCTCTGTCCTCGCTTCCCCAACCATTGAACGTTTCATTATAGCCGTTTACTTTTACCAGGTCGGCCTTGAAAAAAGCCATGTTGCAGCCTTTTACATAATATTGATGCCGGCCTTTTATCTTATATCGTTCTGACAACAGGTTTCTTAAGAAACGGTTACGCATTCCATTAATCACCCGCTTACGTTCGCCAAGTTTATAAATATCAGTTGAATGGTTTGCCAATAAATTTTGGGAAGTTTTTTGAGAAAGCATTACACGGCTTCCGGCAGAAAAAAAACTGTTGCGTTTTATTTCGAGATGATCGGCAATAAAATACGGATGCAAAATAAGGTCGCCGTCTATTTGTATAATGTAATCAGTTGTTGCTGCTGCAATGCCTTTGTTCCTGATGGCAGCTAATCTAAATCCTTCATCGGGGTGCCAGATATGTATAACCGGAACGGTAAATTTTTTTTGAAATGATCTGATAAGATCAGCGGTTTCTTTTTTTGATCCGTCATCAGCAATAATAACTTCGGTTGGAAAAATTTTTTGTTGTTGAACGCTTTTCAGGCAAAGCTCCAAAGCCTGCGGCCAGTTATAAGTAGCAATGATCAGGGAACAGTTATTCAAAATGAATTTTTTATTCTTTACCAGGATGCAATATTAATTATTATGAAGGGGAATAAAATTGACGGGCAAACTTGTACAAATTAAAACTGGAAGCATCTGCATTCTTTATCGCTTCAGCCAATTTCATTTTACTTATACCGTTCATTCTGTTTTCCTGAATGAGCTTCCATGCTTTTTCTGTCAGCAGCCAGTATTTTTTTTCATTGAAATGATGTGAAGCGAGGTGCTTTTTAATTGCAGTAAAAAGTTCAGCTAAACTTTCATTTTTAGAAGCTACCGTTTTAATAATTTCAATTTCTTCTTTGTGCAAATGAAACGCTGGCGCCAACATTTGCCGCAAATTTTTTACAAATAGATCTGCCCCTGGCCTGTCACTTTTATTTACAACAAATACATCTGCAATTTCCATCAATCCTGCTTTCATTGTCTGCACTTCATCGCCGGCTTCGGGCACCATCACAACAACAGTTGTATCAGCAAGACCTGCAATTTCTATTTCACTTTGCCCTACGCCAACTGTTTCAATAATTACATAATCATATCCGGTTGCTTTAGCCAATTCTGTTATCTCAATAATTTTTGGATGCAATCCTCCCATCGAACCTCTGGTTGCCAATGAGCGGATAAAAACAGCCGGATGAGTGTACCATTTGCTCATTCTAATTCTATCGCCCAACACAGCGCCGAGATGAAATGGTGAAGAAGGATCAACGCAAAGCACAGCCAGTTTTTTTTCTTCTTTTATAATTTCTTCAATCAATCCATCTACCAATGTACTTTTTCCTGCGCCTGGTGGACCGGTGATTCCAATGATCTTTGCATTTTGTGTTTGCGGCAACTGCGATAAAAATTCTTCATAACCTTGCTGCTCATTTTCTACAAACGAAATGCTTCTTGCCAATGCCTTGTTATTGCCTTTATTAATTTGCTCAAGCAGTTGCTGCCACATGAAATATAGATGTTGTACGTTTACAAAAATATGGGTATTAGAACAGACAAGAGCTTGCAAAAACGGCTCATTTTTTTTTCTATTGCATTGATGCTTGTTGCGCTTTTTACATCGAGGGCTTTATTATCCATAAGCCTTGTTTTGTTTCTCTTTTTCACTTGTCTTCATCAAAATATTTTGCAACAATTAAAAAGTTTTACAACAAACCCTTTTCTGTTGGGAATGAGCTTGTTGTTTTTTATCCCATTGCTAACAGGCTTGTGGAGCGATGATAAACAGGAATGGTGGAGATGGGTTCGAATAAAAATTCCACTCTTTTTATTGCCTTTTGCTTTTGCAGGCAACTGGCAATTATCGAAAAAACAATGGCGGTGGATTGGCTACTGTTTTATTGGGCTTGTGTTCGTGGCTTGTTGCTGGAGCCTTTGGCAATACGCCATCAATTTATACAACATCAACAACAGTTATTTACAGGCAAAATCTATTCCCACAACTCTCGAAAATGATCACATTCGTTTTAGTTTTTTGGTTTGCTTAGCGGTAATTACTACTGTGTTTTTAGTAAGAAAAAAAACAGGGAACGGTATTCAAATAGCATTAGGCGTTGCTGTTCTTTTTTTTATTGTTTTCCTGCATATTCTTTCGGCAAGAACAGGGCTTTTTAGCTTGTATATTTTTTTAGGGTTGAGTTTTATTTACTTAATTCTTTTGGTAAGAAAAATAAAACTCATTACGGGTGTTTTCATTATTGCACTGCTCCTGCCTTTGGCTGCATGGTTTTTATTGCCAACTTTTCAAAACCGCATCAGGTATATTCTTTATGATTTTTCTTTCATTAAAAAAGATGCTTACCTGCCGGGTTCCAACGATGGAAGCCGCATGCTTTCATTAAAAGCCGGGTGGAATATTTTAAAAGAAAACCCTTTTGGTGTTGGTGGCGGCGATGTAAAAAATAAAACTTACGAATGGTATGCAGATCATGTTCCTCAAATGTTGGAGACAGACAAAATTTACCCAAGCAGCGAGTGGTTGATGTATGGAACTTCTGCAGGTTGGCCGGGAGTGATTTTTTTTACAGCCATTATGTTACTGCCTTTCTTTGAAAAAATAGGTGTTGAAAAGTTTTTTTGGCTTTCTTTGAACAGCATTGCTGCCTTCAGCCTCTTGTTCGACATTGGATTGGAAGTGCAGTTTGGCGTTTTTATCTATGCCTTTATTATTTTATGGTGGTGGAAATGGCTGCGTAAAGAAAGCAATGCTGCAATTACACAATGAGTTTTTCAATTATTATCATCTGTAAAAATGAAGAAGAGAATATTGAACGTTGCATTCAAAGCATTGCCTCGTTGAGCGACGATATTGTAGTGTATGACAGCGGAAGCACAGATGAGACTTTAGAGAAATTGAAGAACTTCCCCATCAAATTATTTACAGGAGGCTGGGAAGGCTTTGGAAAAACAAGGCAAAAAGCGGCTGAACTTTCCAAATATGATTGGGTGCTTATTATTGATGCAGATGAAGTTGTTTCTCAAAATTTAGGTCTTGAATTATTATCTCTTTCATTAACTGATAGCGGCATTGCTTACAGAATTCATTTAAAAAATCATTTGGGGAACAAGCATATTAAATGGGGCGTTTGGGGAAACGATGACAGGATAAGATTGTATAACAAGAATATGGTGCATTGGAATGAAGACATTGTTCATGAAAAGTTGGTAATGCCCCGCAATATTGTTTTAAAAAAATTGCACAGCACAATTCATCACTACACAGCAAAAAATTTTGAGCAGCTTTCGCAAAAAATGAAACAGTATGCTTTGCTCACTGCTGAAAAATATTATAGCCAGGGCAAAAAAGCAGTTTGGATAAATAAAAATTTTAGCCCTTTGTTTACGTTTATAAAAAGCTATGTTTTTAAATTAGGTTTTTTAGATGGAGGCAATGGTTTTAAACTGGCAAAGATCATTGCCCTCTACACTTCTTTAAAATATAAACGACTTCATGAACTGTGGACATAATTACAATTAGAAATTAGTTAACCTGCTTGCTACTTTCCTACTTCCCCCTTGCCATTTTGTAATTCCTAATTTACTTTGCATCAAATTTGCAGTTGGCAAACTATGACGAATTTTATACCGATATTTCCATTGGGCATTGTTGTTTATCCCGGCGAGGCGGTGAACCTTCACATATTTGAGCCAAGGTATAAGCAACTGATAATTGAATGTTTCAAAGAAAAAAAGCTTTTTGGTATCCCCACAATTATTGACAATCATCTGCAGGAATATGGCACTTCAATAAACATTAAGGAAATTACAACCGTGCATGATAATGGCGAGCTGGATATTAAAACAGAAGGTGCAGATGTGTTTCGCATATTGGAAGTGATAAAGGAAATACCAGACAGGCTTTATTCAGGCGGCATTGTAAACTATCCTGTCAACAATAAACAAGGCAGCGCTGTCGTAATGAAAAAACTGGTGAGTAGCATTAAAAAATTACACAAGCTGCTGAAAGTGAAAAAAGACTTCAAAAAAAAAGATGAAGAGTTGAAGACTTATGATATTGCACATCATGTTGGGCTTTCTTTGCAGGAAGAATATGAATTGCTTTGCCTGGTGCATGAAAGGCAAAGACAGGAATATTTGACAAGGCATCTTATTAAAGTAATGCCGATGCTTGCAGAGATGGAAGGACTAAAAAAGAAAGTAAAACTGAACGGTCATTTTAAGAACCTTACAAGTTTTGATTTTGATATTTAGTTAGTAAAGGGAGTAACAGGTAACAAGTTGCGAGTAGGATTTGAAACGTTCAGTCATTTTTTACTAATTCAAATTTCTCATTTTCCCAAACACTAACAATAACATAATGACTATCTGCTTAGATTTTGGAAACACAAGATTAAAAACAGCGCTGTTTCAAAATGATCAGTTGAAAGAGATCATTCTACTTCGTGAAGATGCAGTTGTTAATTTGAAAGAAATCGTTGAACAATATCATCCGCAACATTCTATCCTTTCATCCGTCATTAATCATGATGCGCAAATTGATGAACTCTTAAAAAACAAAACAAAATTTCATTGCTTAAGTAATGATTCAAAATTGCCATTCACCATTCCGGTTGGCAAGCCTCAATCAGTTGGTGCAGACAGGTTAGCTATTGTAGCAGCTTCTGTTGCATTATTTCCAAAAAAAAATAATCTTGCTATTGCACTTGGCTCCTGCATCACTTATAATTTCATCAACCAATTTAATGAACTGATTGGAGGTTCTATTTCCCCGGGTATGGAAATGCGTTTTAAAGCAATGCACCAGTTCACTGCAAAACTTCCATTGGTGCAGGCAGAATGGA
>MWWF01000126.1_pt1 | contig 11298 bp, 10 predicted proteins | sample 1047351 | NCBI WGS metagenome assembly MWWF01 (sample SAMN06349970, study PRJNA376086) | soil metagenome | isolation source: MGM-3 sample Antarctic (ecotone) soil | place: Antarctica
AGTTAGAACTATGCACCCAATATTAGGGTTGATATTAGTTTTATCGGCTCTGTATTGTAAAATTAATTTTTGAAATTCATTATATGTGTTACATCCGTTTTTGATTCCAAAAACTTCCCATGCCATATTCATTGGTAAAAAAGTATGGCTTGAAAAAAAGCCAACTCCCGCAATTACATTATTGGGAGATTTCAGTTTGAAAAGAAAAGGTTCAAGTTTATCTAAAATTTTAAAATTAGAATTACCTCCCGGCTGCCAAAAATTGATATCATCAGGATTAATTCTACTTAAGTAATTGTACCAGCTATTATCAGTAACGCCGAGATATAATTTCATTAATAATGTTGTTCATTAAAAGTAAAGAACAATATTTTAAAACGCTCATTTAAGTTCCTCTTTTGAATGGCTGCCGGATAGTAGCGGAAAGCCCACAGCAGCCCTTCGACAGGCTCAGGGTGACAGCAAGGGCGGCGGAGGACTTGCAGCGAATAGCCGGAACTGAAGTTGAGAGATGTTACTGAAGTACACAGCCCCACATTTTAATTATGAGATTGCTTCGTCGTTCCTCCTCGCAATGACGTTTAAGATTTTGGCAATTCTCCCACCATATCTTTCGGGTCAACCCATTCATCAAATTCCTGCGGAGTAACGTAGCCGAGTTTTACTGCAATCTCTTTTAGCGTAGTGCCTTCTTTGTGTGCTTTCTGGGCAATTTCGGCGGCTTTGTAATAACCAATTTTTGTGTTGAGTGCGGTAACGAGCATGAGTGAATTATCTACATGCTTTTTTATATTTTCCATAATGGGCTCAAGTCCTGCGGCGCATTTATCGTTGAAGCTTATGCAGCCATCCCCCAGCAGCCGTGCGCTGTGCAAAAAGTTATAGATCATTACGGGCTTAAAAACATTGAGCTCAAAATGCCCGGTGGCGCCTCCAATTGTTATGGCAACATCATTGCCCATAACCTGTGCGGCTATCATGGTGAGGGCTTCGCATTGTGTGGGGTTTACTTTGCCGGGCATAATGGATGAGCCGGGTTCGTTATCGGGTATATGTATTTCGCCAATGCCGCTGCGTGGTCCGGAGGAGAGCAGGCGGATGTCGTTGGCAATTTTCATGAGGCTTACGGCAACTGTTTTTAATGCTCCATGACTTTCAACAATAGCATCGTGTGCTGCAAGGGCTTCAAATTTATTTTCTGCTGTTATAAATGGAAGTCCGGTTAGTTGTGCAATTTGTTTGGCAACATTTTGTGAATAATTGGGTGGCGTGTTGATGCCGGTGCCTACTGCGGTTCCGCCGAGGGCAAGCTCACTTAAATGTGGTAAGGTATTTTTTATGGCTTTTAATCCATGTGTTAGTTGTGATACATAACCGCTGAATTCCTGCCCTACGGTGAGGGGTGTTGCGTCCATGCAATGTGTTCTGCCGATCTTAACCACATGCATAAATTGTTTGCTCTTTTCTGCGAGTGTGTCTCTTAGTTTTTCTATGGCTGGAATGGTTAGCTCGATCAATATTTTGTAGGCTGCAATGTGCATTGCTGTGGGGAAGGTATCGTTGCTGCTCTGACTTTTATTTACATCGTCGTTGGGGTGAAGGAATTTTTCTTTGTCTGATAGGTTGCCGCCATTGATTACATGACCCCTATAAGCAATTACTTCATTTACATTCATGTTGCTTTGTGTTCCGCTGCCGGTTTGCCAAACTACCAGAGGAAAATATTCGTCCAATTTTCCCGCTAATATTTCACCGGCTACTTTGCCGATGAGGTCACTTTTTTCTTTTGTTAGAATGCCGGCTTGTTCGTTTGTTATGGCGGCTGCTTTTTTTAGGTATGCAAAAGCTTTAATAATTTCTTTGGGCATTTTGTTTATGTCCTGGGCTATTTTGAAGTTGTCTATACTGCGCTGGGTTTGTGCGCCGTAGTAGGCGTCTGATGGGACTTGTACGGAGCCCATTGTGTCTTTTTCTGTGCGGAATTCCATTTGAATTATTTGAGCGGTTACAAACTTTCTTATTTCTTATTCCTTATTTTTTGATTCTTATTTCTTATTCTCAAATGCAAAGGTATTTTATTAGTTGTTTCTCACTGTTTACTTTTTGTTTATACTATTGTTTGTTACTTTTTTGCTTCTCCAAAAAAGTAACCAAAAAAGGAGCCCCGAAAACGATAACACCCCGTTTTCGGGATTGTTCCCTGATTGGGCTTTTGTACTACTGTAAACTCAACATTAGAGCCTTGATGGTTAACCCTAACAAGCTTTGCTGAAGCTCTTATTCGTAAATCCTGTAAATCCTTTAATCCCATAAATCATGGTTCAGACAATTTTTGCTTGTCCAAAAAAAATCAAAAAAAAGCCCGAGAAACCTGCCTGCCGGTAGGCAGGGATTATATCCTGATAAAAAATCTCATCCGCCTTTGGCTCTTTCTCCTTGAGGAGAAGGAAGATTTGAAGTTTCTTTTTCTGATTGAAATATTATAATTATAAGTTAGCACAAAAGTTTATTGAAAAGTAAAGCTTGGCCTCCCTCTCCAAATGGAGAGGGATTGAGGGTGAGGCTCTTGGCTCTTTTTGGATTGATTTTAGATATATTACAATGATGAAAGTAGTTTATCTTTTTGTCGTTATTTTATTCTTAGCCATTGCGTGGTATCACCTGGACAAAAGATCAACTGATAGAACTATAGGTAATAGCGATTCTATAAATAATGCTCCCAAGAACATCAGCGATACATTGAAAGGAGATTCGCCTATAAAAGATACAGGACTGCTCATTTTACCAAACAATGCGCCACCTATAAATGATACTTTGCCGGGGCAAATTGCAACAGGAAAAATTCATCCCGAAGCAGTTGTGGCTTTTGCTGAAACACTCATTGGCACTCCATATTTATATGCATCTACTGATCCTAAAACCGGTTTTGACTGCTCGGGATATATCACTTATGTATTTAATCATTTTCAAATTAAAGTGCCAAGGTCAACTATTGATTTTACTAACGTAGGTAAAGAAATAAGTGTTGAAGATGCAAAGCGTGGAGATATAATTTTATTTACCGGCACTGATAGCACGGAAAGATTTGTGGGCCACATGGGGATTATTATTTCCAATGCAAATGGAGAATTGCAGTTCATACATTCTTCTTCAGGAAAAGCACACGGTGTAACGGTTTCACCATTAAAAGGATATTATATGGGAAGGTTTGTGAAAGTGATAAGGATATTTCGGAGTTTGTAGTTTGTAGTCTATAGTTTGTATTTATTGAAGATTTTAATTTTTTTGATAGCTTTAAATTATAAGAGAATTCACAACTACAAATCACAAACTATAGACTACAACTGATTCTATTTTCCTTTAAACGTCGGTTTTCTTTTTTCCAAAAAAGCTGCGGTGCCTTCTTTTAGGTCTTCTGTAGAAAAGCATTCACTAAATCCAAATATCTCCTGCTCAAAACCCTTTATACCCGTGTGGGCGTGGTTGGCAGCATTAATGCATATTGCAATTGCAACAGGCGCTTTGGAATTTATGATATGTAAAATAGATGCTGCTTTTTCAATTAATTGGTCTTGTGGTACTACGTAATTTACCAGGCCCAATTGTAATGCGGTAGCAGCTTCCATCATATTTCCTGTCAATAAAAATTCAATTGCTTTTCCTTTGCCGATCAGCATTGTTAATCTTTGTGTGCCACCATAACCTGGTATTAATCCAAGGTTCACTTCGGGCTGTCCGAATTTTGCGTTATCGCTGGCAATCCGCATGTGACAAGACATTGCCAATTCGCAACCGGCACCTAAGGCAAAACCATTAACGGCAGCAATAATCGGTTTAGGAGAATTTTCTATCTTAAAAAAAATGTCTTGTCCTTTTTTTGCAAGCGCCATCCCCTGTTGTTGGGATAAGCCCGAAAATTCTGAAATATCAGCGCCGGCTACAAAGGCTTTATTGCCTGACCCTGTTATAATTACAGATTTTATTTCTGTGTTTTTATACACTTCATTCATTACATTATCAATGTCACTCATTACTTCCTGGTTCAACGCATTCATTTTATCAGGACGATTTATGGTAATGGTATAAATGCCGTTTTCCAAGTTGGTTAAAAGGGTATTGTACATGCGATTCGTTTTTTCTTTTTAATACTAATATATATTTCTTGTAGGGTAATGCTTAAACTTGGATTTGCTTTAAAAACTTCTATTTTCTTTTACCCAACCTTTTATATAATCTGCAATATCTGTTGTTCTAGTTTCAGGAGGAAATAATTTACCGACTCCCATTTCATGCAAACTTTTCATATCACTTTCCGGTATGATGCCACCGCCGGTTAGCAATACATCATTCATTTCTTTTTCTTTTAATAATTTTAAAATTTTAGGGAACACAGTATTATGTGCTCCACTTAAAATACTTATCCCAATCGCATCAACATCCTCCTGTAATGCAGCATTAACAACCATCTCAGGGGTTTGTCGTAGCCCTGTATAAATTACTTCCATGCCTGCATCACGCAATGCTGTAGCAATTACTTTGGCTCCGCGGTCATGACCATCTAATCCAACTTTTGCAACAAGTACTCTTATAGGTCTGCTCATACAATTATAATAATCAGATATCAAAATTAAATGAAATAAAATGTAACTATATTAGTCCCATGAATTATAGAAAATTTGGAAAAACAGACCTGAAGGTGAGTGAAATTGGTTTTGGCGCATGGGCAATTGGTGGCGGCGCCATGATTGGCGAAACTGCAATTGGCTGGGGCGATGTTGATGATAAAGAATCCGTAAAAGCGATTCATGCAGCGCTGGATGCCGGAATCAATTTTTTTGATACGGCTGATATTTATGGACTCGGTCATTCGGAAACATTACTTGGAAAAACACTTGTAAAAAACAGGGAGGTTATCATTGCAACCAAGGGTGGTAATGTTTCCCGTAACAATGAATTTACTATTGATTATTCAAAAGAATATTTAATACAAGCTTGTGAAGCGAGTCTGAAAAGATTAAAGCGAGATGTGATAGATTATTATCAGCTGCACTCTGCAAAAGTTTCACATTTACAAAATGAAGAATGCCAGGAAGCAATGAGTTTATTACAGCAACAAGGTAAGATCAGGTATTGGGGATTATCGCTGGCAACATTTGGACCCGAAGCAGAAGCAGAATTTTTAATGGATAAAAAATCAGGGCAAGGTTTTCAATTGGTATTGAATTTAATTAATCAAAAAGCATTGCCTCTTATTAAAACTGCGGCAGCAAATGGTTACGGAATTATTGCAAGAATGCCTTTGCAATTTGGGTTGCTTACGGGAAAATTTGATGCTGAAAGTTCCTTTGCTGTAAATGATCACCGCAAAAAAAGGTTAAGCAAAGAAGTGATTGAAAAAAGTGTAGAAACTTTAGAACCTATTTGGAAATTGTGCAAAAAATATCAAATAAATAAAACACAACTTGCCTTGAGCTACATATTAAGTTATCCGGAAATTTCAACAGTTATCCCCGGCATAAGAACTGCAAAACATGTACTAGACAACACTTCCGGATTAATAAAAATGGATGCAAAAGATTTGCAAATGATAGAAGAGTTTGGAAAGAATGAAATGGATGAATTAATGAAACTGGTACAGGCGCAGGGGTGACGGAAACGTCATTGCGAGGAGGAGGCACGACGACGAAGCAATGACATATTAATTTCGCCAATGTTTGAACGTCACCAAATTACAGCAAACTGAGTGTCTTCTCAATCCTTTTTAAAGTATCATCCTTCCCAATAATGGAAGCAATATCAAAAACTCCGGGACCAAACTTTCCACCAACAAGCATAATCCGAAGCGGTAACATTAATTCTCCTGGCTTTAATTGATGTGCTGCTGCAATTTCTTTAAAAGTATTTTCAAGATCATCATGTTGCCAGTGGGGTAATAATTCATAAGCTCGAATCAGTTCAACAAAAAATAATTGTTTCTTATCATTCCATTTTGGTTTTATGGAATCAACATCAATTGTTTCAGGAGCAATAAAAAAGAAAACGGACTGCTCATAAAAATCAGTAAGGAGTGTACAACGGTCTTTTACCAATTCCAAAATTTTAATAAATTTTTTATCATCAGTCATTACTATTCCTTTCTCTACAAAATCTTTTCTTACTGTCAACTGCCAATGGTCAATCGGTAACCGCTTTATCCATTCATGATTGAACCATTTTGCTTTTTCATAATCAAATTTAGCTCCCGAGTGATGCACTTTTTCTATAGAAAATTTTTCTATCAATTCATCCAGTGTATAAATTTCCTGTTCAGTTCCATCATTCCAACCCAGCACAGCCAGCAGGTTTATAAATGCTTCCGGTAAAAAACCAAGCTCTTTAAAACCTTTCATTTGCTCACCGATTTTAGGGTCTGTCCAGTTCATAGCAAATACCGGGAAGCCAAGCCTGTCGCCATCTCTCTTACTAAGTTTTCCATTGCCATCAGGCTTTAAGATCAATGGTAGATGTGCCCATTTAGGCATATCATTGATCCGTCCCAAATATTTCCAAAGTAAAACATGCACTGGGGCACTTGGCAGCCATTCTTCTCCGCGAAAAGCATGCGTGATCTTCATCAAATAATCATCAACCACAACTGCTAAATGGTATGTCGGCATTCCATCAGCCTTCAATAAAATTTTATCATCAACATTTTCAGTATCAAATTCTACCGTGCCTCTTATCATGTCTTCAAAAGAAATTATTTCATTGGGCTCAACTTTTATTCTAATTACATAAGGTGTTTTTTCATCTAATAATTGTTGCGTTTCTTCCGGCATTAGGTTTAATGAGTTTCGCATTCCATCCCTTACATGATGATCATAATGCAAGGTGTGTTTTCCTTCTGCTTTTTGTCTTACTCTCATCGCCTCAATTTCTTCCGGTGTATCAAATGCGTAATAAGCATGGCCATCATTTACCAATTGTTCTGCATATTCTTTATAAAAATCTTTGCGTTCACTTTGCCTGTAGGGTGCATATTCACCGCCCACATGCGGGCCTTCATCAGGATTTAATCCGCACCATTGCAGGCAATCAATAATATATTGTTCTGCCCCTTCCACATAGCGGCTTTGGTCAGTGTCTTCAACACGTAAAATAAAATCTCCTCCATGTTGTTTGGCAAAAAGATAATTATATAGAACCGTTCGTACCCCTCCTAAATGCAAACCACCTGTAGGGCTTGGCGCAAAACGTACTCTAACTTTTTTACTCATGCCACAAAGATAATTTTTTGCAGATTAGTATCCCTTGTACATTGAATATTGATCATTGAGTGTTGAATATTTTAAAAGTGTAATACAAACGGAATAATCAAATCTACTTTTATCAAGTCTTACTATTATTCCATTAACTAATTTTGCTAAATGTTTTATCTGGCAAAAACTCCCTTCCTTCTTAAAAAATTATACCCTGAATGTGTATGGGATATTAAAACACACGAAAAAGTTTTATACCTCACATTTGATGATGGACCTCATCCAATAGCCACACCATTTGTTTTAGAGCAATTGAAAAATTACAATGCTAAAGCAACATTTTTTTGTATCGGTAAAAACGTGGAAGAACATTTTGATGTTTATAAAAAAATTATTGAAGAGGGTCATGCTGTTGGAAATCATACCTATGATCACTTAAATGGTTGGAAAACCAACGATAAAACTTATATGGGCAATATTTTTAAAGCCCAAAAAATAATTGACAGTAATTTATTTCGTCCGCCTTATGGCAGAATTACAAAATTTCAGCTAAAGCAATTGCAGGGAGAAAAATATAATTTAGATCCAATAATGTGGAGTGTGTTAAGCGGAGATTTTGATGAAGATATTACTAGGGAAAAATGTTACAATACTGTAGTTAAAACGGCAAAGAAAGGTTCTATTGTTGTGTTTCATGATAGCCAAAAAGCCTGGGATAAACTTAAGTATACACTACCTTTAGTGTTGAAATATTTTACAGAAAAAGAATTTAAATTCAAAAGTATTTATCTATAAAAAAGAATTTTTTCTAATTAGATATACAGTTTTAAAACAGACAAACGTTTGCTGGATTATCTTACCCAAATAGTCCGGTAATAAATTGGGCCGGGGTAAAAACCCTAGCCCGTTTTTAATCCGTACCCTATGAAAACTGTGCGAAAGATAAATGATTTTTAAAATAATCCAAATAGTTTTTTTAAACATAAGGCGAAATAATGACCATTGATACACATACCCATCTTTACTTAAGCGATTTTAATGCTGATATCGATGCTGTGATTAAACGGGCAGAAGATGAGGGGGTTAAAATTTTTTATTTACCTGCAATTGATAGCTCTGAAATTGAAAATTTATTAGCCTTAGAAAAAAATTATCCTGAAAAATGTTTTGCTATGATGGGGTTGCATCCCTGCTCGGTAAAAGAGAATTATAAAGATGAACTTAACATAGTTTACAGTTGGCTGCGAAAAAGAAAATTCGCCGCTATTGGTGAAATAGGTCTTGATTTCTATTGGGATAAAACTTTTATAAATCAGCAATATGAAAGCCTTCATCAGCAAATTGAATGGGCTTTGCACTTCGACCTTCCGGTAGTATTACACACAAGGGAAGCCTTGCAAGAAACGATTGATGTGATAAAACAATATTCTGGTAAAAGCTTAACGGGAATTTTTCATTGTTTTAGCGGTTCTCTCCAAAATGCTTTAGATATAATTGAGTTAGGTTTTTATTTAGGCATTGGAGGTGTTATAACTTATAAAAATTCCGGGCTTGCAGAAATAATAAAGAAAATAGATATTAAACATCTTGTTTTGGAAACCGATTCTCCTTATTTAACCCCCGTACCTTTTAGAGGTAAAAGAAATGAAAGTGGATATCTAAAATATATAGTTCAAAAGATAGCAGAGGTTAAAAACATGAATTCTGCGGAAGTTGAGGCTTTAACCACTCAAAATGCTCAACATATTTTCGGAAAATAAGAGATTCTTCATCTTAAATAGCACACACTCCTCCCTTGTAAATTTTAATTAATAAAAGCTTATTCAAAAGCTAACTCCACTAACGTTAAATAAATGTGTTTCAGCGCAAAATATATTACTAAATAAATCGTTTAATAACATTGATAGGGATGATTATTAGGTAAATGAAGGGGTTGATTTTGTAGGTCTATCGGAAAATACAATTTTCTGTAATGCTTACTGCTGTTATTTTAGTATGTTTTGTAAAAAAAAGTTTAGTTTTTTTTATATTTTAACCATCCTATCATGTATATTGTGTGAGAAAATTGCTTCTGTTACCAAAAATTAATAACTGATGAGTCCTTCGAAAACTAAAGTTGGCCTCCCACAATTATAAATTTAATATTTAATTCAATATCCCCTGAATTGCCTAAATCCGTTTAAGCATAAAAGTTTAGTGCCTTTGAATGAATTTTACTTTTAACAATATTTCTATCCCCCTAAGTAAAGCCTGGTTCAAAGCCATAGGGCTCCCTGTGCGTAATATTTTTTGCTCAATCTTATTCCTCTCGCTATTTTTTTCTTTTCAGCTAAGTGCACAACACATAAATAACGGAAAGATTTCATCGGGTAATCCTGTTCAAAGAGTATTAGCCACACTAACAGTTTCTTCCAGCCCGAATCCTTCCTGCCTCAATTCAAATGTGGTTTTTACAGCTACTATTAACCCAAATACCTCTACCGGAACTATAGAATTTTATGATGGAGCGACTCCTATAGGCAGTAATACTATATCAGGAGGAACCGCAACTCTTAATCTTTCAACATTATCTCCTGGTACTCATTCAATTACTGCTAAATATTTGGGAGATGGATCAATATCACCAGCAATATCCCATGTTGTCAGATCTGCATTGGTTGGAGGTTCACATAATACTTTGGCTGTAACAGCTTGTGTTGGATATAATCCGCCACAATTAGATGTAAATGTTCCGAATACGTCGGGAGGGTTATCTCCATATAATTATCAATGGCAAATTAATAATGTTAATACAGGAACAGCATCTACTTCCATTTCTTATGATCCACCTGCATTATTAACTGCGGGAACATACAATTATCATGCGGTTATAACAGATGTTTGTGGTGCTGTTGTTACTACAATAGATAAAACAATTACTATTGTCGATGATCCAATTGTTACTATTTCCGGTGGAGGAGGTGTTTGCATAAATAACTCGATTACACTAACAGCAAACATAACTGGTGGAACTGGGATAATGAATTACCAATGGCAATCTGGTACATCTTCTTCCGGTCCTTGGACAGATATTTCTGGTGCTACTTTATCAAATTACTCTCCACCTACCACATCAACAGGAAACTTTTTTTATCGTGTTACACTATCGCCCAATGTTGCCTCATGTAATAATAGCAGCTCTACGGTAACAGTTACGGTAAATCCAACGCCGGCAATAACAAATCAAACACCTGCCGCTATTTGTAGTGGAGCTACAGTGAATCTTTCGGCTGCAACATTCACGGGTTCCAATACTATTCCGGCAGGTACAACATATACCTGGTCAACTCCGGTAGCAGCAGGAATAACTGGTCTTGCTTCAGGAACTGATCAGTCATCTTTTACAACCGGGGCATTAACCAATACTACCAATGCAGCTATTAATGTAACATATAGTGTTACACCAAAATCCGGAACGTGTACAGGATCTCCCTTTACGGTAACAGTTACGGTAAATCCAACGCCGGCAATAACAAATCAAACACCTGCCGCTATTTGTAGTGGAGCTACAGTGAATCTTTCGGCTGCAACATTCACGGGTTCCAATACTATTCCGGCAGGTACAACATATACCTGGTCAACTCCGGTAGCAGCAGGAATAACTGGTCTTGCTTCAGGAACTGATCAGTTCCTGAAGCAAGACCAGTTATTCCGGCAGGTACAACATATACCTGGTCAACTCCGGTAGCAGCAGGAATAACTGGTCTTGCTTCAGGAACTGATCAGTCATCTTTTACAACCGGGGCATTAACCAATACTACCAATGCAGCTATTAATGTAACATATAGTGTTACACCAAAATCCGGAACGTGTACAGGATCTCCCTTTACGGTAACAGTTACGGTAAATCCAACGCCGGCAATAACAAATCAAACACCTGCCGCTATTTGTAGTGGAGCTACAGTGAATCTTTCGGCTGCAACATTCACGGGTTCCAATACTATTCCGGCAGGTACAACATATACCTGGTCAACTCCGGTAGCAGCAGGAATAACTGGTCTTGCTTCAGGAACTGATCAGT
>MWWF01000228.1_pt1 | contig 11290 bp, 11 predicted proteins | sample 1047351 | NCBI WGS metagenome assembly MWWF01 (sample SAMN06349970, study PRJNA376086) | soil metagenome | isolation source: MGM-3 sample Antarctic (ecotone) soil | place: Antarctica
GAGGTGAACAGCAATGCTCATCCCAGATAAATGATAGCAACTACTTCGGTAGTACAGAATCCGGCTTACAGGCTTGCAGTGGCCACACCAACTCCCTCTCCAATAGAGAGGGTTGGGGGTGAGGTTTTTAAAAATATTGATGGCCTATATATCCACCCAATTCCATCAGCCATGCAATTCCCAAATGAACCATCAACCCTCCAACAATAGTTTTTGTGTGATAAACAACAACCCCCAAAATAATTCCTCCAAAAAAAGAAGAGATGCATTCGCCCAATGGTTTTCCAAAATGAATGGTGCAATAAAATAAAGCCATTGGAAGTATGGCATCTTTACCAAACCATTTTGCAAATGCAAGAACCAAAAATCCGCGGAAGAAAATTTCTATTGTGAAGAAATCAGAGCCATAAGAAAGTTCGTAAAGCAATTTGTATAATCCGGTATTTGGTTGTGCATTTAAGAAAGAAACGTTTTTTAATTTAGGATAAGTCATTAAAAAATCATGTTGGGTGGAAGCAGCAGCTATCAACGGCAACATGATAAGCAGCATGATGAAATAGGGTTTGGCTTTAAAGCTTTGTAATGTTAAGCCATACATTGGCTGATCTTCTTTCCAGATTTTCCAAATAAGAAAGATCAGGCCTGTAACGATTACTAATTTAAATGGCCAGTAGATGATGCGGTTCCAATAAATATTTTTTATTTCATCGGCAGAAATGGGAAGATCAATATCGAAAACCATTTTCCACGAAAAAATTGCAGGAGCAATTAATAAGAGCAAAACAAATTTTCTGTTCTTAAAAATGAAATCTTTTTTAAATGCTGCCAGCAAAATATAGCCAAATGAAAATGCAGTGATGAAAATAAAATACCAGCAAACATATTGACGGTCTTTATCAAAATCAGCAATGGTTCTGTTTAAGCCAAAATAATAATTGATAAAAATTGCGATTGAAATAAAAAGCGATGCAAGAACGAAGATGCGCTTATCAATATTTTGAAAATAATCTTTTAAATAACCAATGATCTTCTTCATGAAAGCTATGAAGTGTAAAAATGAAAAAGCAAATATGCATCAACATCTGTAAAATATTTTTTTCATTTGATGCAGCGTTTTATCTATCATTGTTCTCAATAATAAAACAAACAGCATGAGAAATTTTTTGTGGCTCTTCCTTCTTGTCTTTTTTTCCTGCAACCCCACAGGCGATGAGCAAAATTTTACAACAATGTCTTTTGTTCCCATTTATGCTCCGGTTCAAACTTCCAAAGTCATTAGTTCAGGTCCGGCAAGGGGTATTAAACATGCGGGTAAAATTTATGCTTACGGAAATTATCTTTTCCAGGTAGAACAGAATGAAGGCATCCACATAATTGACAACAGCAACCCGCAAACGGCACAAAAAATTGGTTTTATATCTATTCCCGGCGCATCAGAATTAGCCATCAAATCCAATCATCTATACACAAATAATATTTCAGACCTTGTTGTGCTCAATCTTTCCAACATTGCTTCGCCACAAGTAGTGAACAGGGTTGCAGACGCTTTTCCCCCGGTTGATCAATCTTACCCACCAATTACCCGTGGATATTTCGAATGCCCTGATGCATCGAAAGGAATTGTGATTGGATGGGAAGAAAAATTAGTTCAAAACCCTAAATGCCGCCGCTAAAACTTATTTGTATGAAACATCTAACCATTGCTTTTTTATTTATCATTCTTTTCTTTAGTTGCAATAAATCTTCTTCCGATTCATCGCTTGCTGCATCTAATTCCGGACAAGGAGGTTCGCTTGCCCGTTTTACTGTTGTCAACAATTATCTATACACGGTTGATAAGCAAAACCTGAAAGTTTTTGATATCAGCAACGTGGCGCAGCCGGTTTTTAAACGCACCATTCCTGTAGGTTTTGAAATAGAAACTATTTTTCCATTTAAGGATAAACTGTTTATTGGTTCAACAAGCTTGATCTATATTTTTAGCATTACAGATCCTTCTAATCCTCAAAAATTGTCAGAAGCTATTTCACCTGCTGTTATGCGCCGGTGCGATCCTGTGGTTGCGAAAGACACTGTCGCTTATGCAACGCTAAGAACAAATGGCCCTTGCGGTGGCATTCAAAGTGTGCTTGCAGTGTATGATATCAAAGACGTTTTGCATCCTGTTCAAAAAGCAACTGTTGGCGTGGGTGAACCTTATGGACTTGGTTATTCGGGCAACACATTGTATGTATGCGATAAGCAGCAAGGCATTGTTGTTTTTAATATTACCAATGCATATCAACCGGTATTTGTTCGCAACGTAACTAATGCACAAACAAATTTTATTGATGTCATTCCTTACGGTAATGTATTGGTTTGCTGGGCAAGCGACGGAATGGTTTTATATGATATCAGTAATCCTCAAAATCCGCAACTTATCAAGAAAATTATTTAATGAGAAAAATTTTCCCGGCTTTTTTATTGCTCCTTTTTTCAGCAGCAGGCGCACAGGTCAATATTGATTCAACGGCAAATAAAATTTTAAAAAATAACCTTTTTGATTATAAAACTGCCATCAGCTTTAATCCTTTTGCATTGATTAATGTTGATTATACATTAATGGCAGGAGCAGAGCAAAGGTTAAATCCAAAAACTGTCCTGGCAGTGGAGGCAGGTTATATTTTCGCATCCGGATATATTGGACAACGCCAGCGCAATCAAAATCTTAGCGAAAGAGGTTTTATTATTCGGCCTGCTTTAAAGTTTTTTCTCAATGACAAAAACAGTTTTTACCTGCAGCCACAGGCATTTTATAAACAGGTAACACACCATGTTTATGATTGGCTTGGGAAAGATGTTGTTAATGGTGTGCCTTCTTACGAGCAATTGCAAAACTTCAGGTATCGCCGCAAGGTTGTTGGCGTTAATGCTGTTGCAGGAGTGTTAGTTCCACTCGATAGGAAAGGCAATGCTTATATTGATTTTTATCTTGGCTTTGGCGTAAGAAATAAATCTTCAAAAGTTGTAGGTGAGCCACACAGTGTTTATAATAGAAGAGGTGGTATTTTATTTGGAGATGATGCTGATAATGGAACTTACCCTTCTTTGCCCGGCGGATTAAGATTTTTATTTACAATTAATTAGAGCCGCAACTTTAGTAAACCAGTTGGCAAGAATAAATACAATCAAATATTTTTTTGCTGGATTTTTATTTATTTTTTGTTCGCCCAAATCACAAAAACTTACTGCAATTTTGATTGCATGAAATTGATATCATCGTTATTTCTAACAAGTATATTTATTTTTTCATGCAGCGTTAGAAAAGGCGGCAGCATTTCCTCCTCCAATCAATTGAAGTTTATTGGAGAATATAAAATTGCCTATAACCAACAATTTAAAAACACCACTATTGGGGGCTTGTCCGGAATAGATTATGATTCAAAGAATGGTTTTTATTATTTGATCTCCGATGACCGTTCAGACATAAATCCTGCAAGGTTTTATACTGCTAAAATTTTCTTAAATGAAAAAGCAATAGACAGTGTGCAGTTTGTTGATGTTACTTATTTGCTGCAGCCCAATGGCCAAACATATCCATCTATAAAACAAGATTCATTTCACACAAGCGATGCTGAAGCAATGCGATATAATTCAAAAACAAATGAACTGGTGTGGAGCAGCGAAGGCGAGAGGATCGTTAAAAATAATTCGGCCATTCTTACCAATCCATTTGTGTACAGCACAACAAAAAATGCTGCTATCAAAGACAGTTTTTTGTTACCGTCCAACATGAGAATGAGTGCTTCAGAAAACGGCCCAAGAAGAAATGGTGTGTTTGAAGGTTTATGTTTTGCCAATAATTTCAAAACACTTTATGTAAGTGTGGAAGAACCTATTTATGAAGATGGCCCTCGTGCCGGTTTAAACGATTCAACTGCATGGACAAGGATCATAAAATTTGATGCAGCTACAAAAAAACCATTGGCAGAATATGCTTATCAAATTGATGCTGTTCCGTTTTCGCCAAAGCCTGAAGGTGGCTTTAAAGTGAACGGCGTGGTTGATATCCTGGAAGTTGGAAAAAATAGTTTTCTGGTGATGGAAAGGGCTTTTTCAGCCGGAAGAAAACCCAGTTCTATCAGGGTTTATTTAACCGGCTTAAACGGAGGGTCGGATGTAAGCCACACAGCGTCTTTAAAAGATTCAAATGGTTTTGTACCGCTTTCAAAAAAGCTATTGCTGAACATGGATAATTTAAAATTTCATATAGATAATATTGAAGGCGTAAGTTTTGGTCCAAGACTTTCAAGTGGCCACCAAACATTGATTTTTGTAAGCGATAATAATTTTTCTGAAGAACAGGTAACTCAATTTTTGCTTTTTGAAATAGACTAAAAATTTTCTTAACCTTGCTTAACCTACCTTAGTTTTATCTTTCCAAATAAAAACAAACTATATCATGAAAAAAATGTTAGCGCTGGTTGCTCTTTTTGCAACCCTTTATGTTACAAAAGCCGATGCTCAGGAACAAAAGCAAGCCGGCGATCCTTCTGTAATGATGCAGAAGTATAAAGAAAAAATTAAGCCTTTATTAATTGAAAAAGCAAAGCTGACAGAAGCTGAAGCCGACAGAGTGCTTGTCATTCATTTTACTTATGCAGAAAGAATGCGCAGGTTTAAAGATTCTGCTGAAGATGAAAAGAAAAAGCAGGGAGAAGTAATTCATGCAGCAGAAGACAAAGAGTACTCAGCTATTCCTTTAACTGAAGAAAAAATAAAAGCGGTTGATGCATTTTTTGAAGAACAAAAAGCGATGAGAGAAAAAAAGAAGCAGGAAGGCCTGAAAGGGAATAAATAATACTTCGTTATAAAATTTTGAAAGCTGCTCAATGGGCAGCTTTTGTTTTTTACCTTAGCCCACAAATTTTAAAATGGCAGAAGACTTGAATATCATCACCGGCACAAAAGAAGAGCAGTACCAAACTTTGCTTCCGCAAATAGAAGGATTGCTGCAGGGAGAAACAGATTTGATTGCTAACCTTGCCAATGTAACTGCAGCATTAAAGGAGCAGTTTAACTGGTTGTGGATTGGTTTCTACCTGGTGAAAAATGATGAATTGGTTTTAGGCCCTTTCCAGGGACCGGTTGCCTGCACCAGAATAAAAAAAGGCAGAGGTGTTTGCGGAACAAGCTGGGCACAGGAAAAAACATTAATAGTTGATGATGTTGAAAAATTTCCCGGGCACATTGCCTGCAGCAGCTTATCAAAATCTGAAATTGTGATCCCTATTTTTGATAACAATAAAATTGTTGGCGTGCTTGATGTTGACAGTAATGAATTGATCAGCTTTGATTCAATTGATAAAAAATATCTCGAAAAAATTCTTGCGCTGATTTCTTTCTCCTGAGTAATGGTGAAATACGTAGACAAATAACAGCCACACAATTGCCATAAATTTTATTTCAGAATAGTTTGTAAGCTCTATGCCATTGTTCAACATTGCCCACGGCATAAAATTTATACACATTCATAAAACGATTTACCATGCAAAAACAAAATAATTCATCTGAAAGAAAAAGCGGAAGGCATGAAAATCTATTGCCAAAAGAGATCAGCAATAAAGAAAAAGAACAAGCTGTTGCAGCGCATGATGAAGCAGAAAAAGATATAAATGATGATCCGGAATTTGCAGAGCCAGGTCCAAACGATGACCTTGATGAAGGAGAAACAGCAAGGCTTGGCGAAGACAATACTGATCTTGTATAAAAATAGTATTGATGGTAAAACTTAAATTTATTTACGGCACGATTTTAACGGTGAATATGCAATAATAAACCAATCCAAATGTCACGGTATAATACTCCACAAAAAGAAAGTAAACCGCTTGGTAAATCTCGTTCGGTTGATGGCGACAAAAAAGATGCAGCAGGAAATGCCGGACGTTCTTCAGAAAATGAAAGAAATCTTCCTCCAGCCTCTGATCATCATAATCAGAATGATTTTACTCACATTGCCGGACTTAACAGAAGCAGGTTAAATGATCTTTACGAAAGAAGCAGCATTTAATTAAGAAAAGTAAACTCACTAATTTATTTTAATTGATTAATGTGGATGTGTACGGTATTGTTCCAATTCTTTTATTTTACCTTTTTTATCTAAGCGCCACACTTCATGTATCATTGAGTAATCCCTGTCTCCATTATTTTTAGTTCCATCCTGCAATCCCCAAACAAAAACAACATCATCATCTTCATCTTTCACATGCACCGGCATCCACGAGTTAACGAAGCATTGCATATCGGAATAATTATCCCTTCTTTTTTTTAAAAGCGTTAATACAGAATCTCTTTTGCCGGTTAAAATATCATCCCATAATATGAGCCGGATGCTGTCAGCAAAACTTGCCCTTTCATTCAACACATTTCCATTTTCGTATTGACGCCAAACCCGCAAAACATTCCTGGCAAATTCACTTTTCCCTTTTTCAAATTCAGTTGAATAAACAGGAGCGTAAGGATAATAAACGACTGTATCTTTTTCTGCAACAATTGGCTTTGTTTTATTGTTGCTACAGGCAGATATGATGAATAAGCAGATTAAAAATTTCTTCATGTACATGTTTCTACATTTCTATAAAACAAGATGGACATTTGGTTTATTAAAAGCAACAACATAAGCCTAATTATCCGTTTTTTTAAATGGTATGATTTTCGGAACCATGCTTGTATGAATTACAAGCACAATGACAGGTTTGGTATTTATGCAAACCATGAGAACGAAGTAAAAAGCTTTCACAAAAACTAGACTATCCTGTAGATTATATTTTAATTGCCATTCAGGAAGTTGGTTTTAATGAAGATGAAATTGAAGAATATATTCGCGACCGCAACGAAAGAAGTTTTTAAAAACCGCTTCAATTGGTTTTATTGCGATATATCTTTTCAACTCACGTAATTTATTGACGCAAGCATTCCATTCAACAAAATTTATGTTTCTATCATTCCTTTCTTTTAAATTGGAGAACAATTTTTTGTTATGACCAGACTAATGCTGTTCCTTGTTTTTTTTGCTGCTTCCTTTAATTCAATTGCACAGTATAAAAACGATAATGTGCTTTTTAAAACTGTTTTTCCACAAGACCTTTGTGCAGCGTTTGAAAAAAATCCTAACTTTTTGTTGCTTGATGTCCGATCACCCGGTGAGTTTGCCGACACTTCATCTTTAACCGGATTAAATATTGGTCATTTAGATGGCGCAGTTAATATGGAGGTAAGCCAGATAAGCAAAAGACTAAGAGAAATTGCGGCCTACAAAAACGAACCTGTGTTTGTTTACTGCTCTTACAGCCAGCGAAGCAGGAGAGCAAGCAAAATGTTAGCAGACAGCGGCTTCACCAATGTCAATAATATTAATGGTGGAATGACAGCTATTCATTTGCTGAATACATTGCAAAAGGGTTGTTTGGATTACATGATCAAGTCATCAAATAAATATGCTGTTGTTTCTGCCCCGGATTTATGCAGAAAGTTGTCAGAAAAATTCAACTCAATTTATTTGCTTGACGTACGGCCGGATTCTGCCTGGGATCATATTGCTACCAATCCAAAATTTAATGCTTTTGGATATTTAAAAGGATCGAAGCACATTGCCTTGGTTGATTTGAAAAACAAGCTTTCACAACTTCCAAAAGGAAAAGAAATTGTTGTTACTGATTTGTCAGGTGCTGATGCAGCAATAGCTGCTAAAACATTAAAAGACGCTGGATTTGATAAAGTATATGCTTTAATTGAAGGAATTGACAGATGGAATTCTTCAGATAAAAAAGATTGGGGCTGTGCAAAAGATATTTATGTTCCTTCAGTGAATTACACCATTATGAGTTCAGGTGAATTTTCAAGATTTTTTCCTTCTGCTAAAGATGTTCTTTTACTTGATGTGAGACCGGCAGAAGAATTTTTGAATAAACATGCCGATGGTTTCAGAAATATCGGGCATTTAAAAAATGCTGTCAACATTCCTTTAGCAGAAATAAACAACCGCCTTTCAGATATTGAAAAGTATAAATCTTCACCAATAGTTGTTTATGCTTTTTCTTCCGGCTCCACAGAAACTTATGCAACTGCCAATACTCTTGTTCAAAATGGATTTAAGCAAGTATATGTCTTAGCAGGTGGTTTGTTTAACGTAAGATGGACAGCTTCAAACGTTGCTGGAATGTATTTTATGCATGATTGGGTGGAAGGCGTGCCTGATGAAAATAAATAACCTCTTTTTTTAGATATACTTTTTTTCAGCCTTAAATATTTCTGATTCAACGGCTAATTTTATGGGTGCAACCACTAGTCTAAAATCGTAAAGCAATTATCAATATATTTGGGCATTACCTAATTGTTTTTATGAAATTTATTTACAAACTAAGTCTTGCCATTTTATTGGTAATTGTCACCTCCGTTTCCTTGTTTGCTCAAAACAGGTTTTTTTCAGATGTAGTGGAATCCAAAATTTCCGTTGGCAATGCTAAGCGAGTGTTGATACCCGAGAGATACAGGGCATTGGGTGGAAACACACAAGAGCTTAAAGCCTTCTTATGGTCTTTACCAACCGAAACAAATTTAAACCGCAGCCAGGCGCCTGTATTGGAATTGCCTATGCCAAATGGAACTACAGGCCGTTTTCATGTATGGGAAAGCAGTATTCAGGAGCCAGGTCTTCAGGCTAAATTTCCAGACATTAAAACTTTTGCCGGCCAGGGGATAGACGATCCTTATGCTTCTATCCGCATGGATTACAGTCCTGATTTCGGTTTTCATGCACAGGTATTAACTGTTAGTGATAGAATTTATATTGACCCTTATGCAAGAGGAAATATCAACTATTACATTAGCTATTATCACAGCGATAATAAAAGACAAAATCCTTTTTCATGTGGTACTATTGCCGATCCTGTTGAATCAAAAACAGGCACTGCAAATAAAATTCTTGCCGGCCCTTGCCGTGGCACTCAGCTTTATACTTACAGGTTGGCAGTTGCCAACACAGGAGAATATGCAGTTGCCGTTGGAGCTTCAAACGCAGCACAATTACACGCCGCTATTGTAACTTCTGTCAACAGGGTTACGGGTGTTTATGAAAGAGACCTTGCTATACGCTTAATATTGGTTGCCAATAATAATCTTGTTGAATTTCTTGATGCTTCAACCGATCCATTTAATGGCAATAACAACGCAAACACTTTGATAAATGAAAGCCAGACAGTAATCACAGCAAACATTGGTACGGCTGGTTTTGACATTGGTCATACGTTCAGCACTGGTGGTGGCGGGTTAGCTGGTTTAGGTGTTGTATGTGGTGGTTCTAAAGGAAGAGGCATTACAGGAAGTCCTTTCCCTGTTGGAGATGGATATGATATTGATTATGTAGCCCATGAAATGGGACACCAGTTTGGTGGCAGCCATACCTTCAATAGTACAACCAGCAATTGCGGAGGTGGCAATAGAAGTGCTGGCCAGGCGTATGAAGTTGGAAGTGGAACTACCATCCAGGCTTATGCCGGTATTTGCACTTCAGATAATATTCAACCTAATAGTGATCCTTATTTTCATGCCATTTCTTTTGACCAGATAAGCAATTTTGTAGAAGCAGGCGGTGCTTCTTGCCGGGTAATGATTGCAACAGGAAATACCCTGCCGGTAATCACAGCCATGAACAATAATGGTGTAAGCATCCCGATTGGTACGCCTTTTACATTGACAGCCTCTGCCACCGATCTCAATGGAGATGCTCTTACTTATAATTGGGAAGAATGGGATCTTGGTACTGGCGGGACATGGAATAATGGCGCCAATGATTTAAATGCACCGCTTTTTAAATCCCGTATTCCAAAAACAACTGGCAGCAGGACATTCCCTGATATGGCTGTTATTCTTGCTGGTTATCCCACAAGTCCTTCAGCAAATTTAAATGGGTTGAAAGGAGAAACACTTCCACAGGTAGCAAGAACAATGAAATTCAAATTAACTGTCAGGGATAACCGTGCAGGTGGTGGTGGCGTAGTTTCTGGTGGCGATGGCTGCCAGGCAGATCTAACTTCTGTTTTTCAAATAAACACATCAGGCACCAGCCCGTTTTTAGTAACGGTTCCTAATGGCGGTGAATCTTATTCAGGCGGATCTTCTCAAACCGTAACTTGGAACGTAGCAGGCACAAATGCGGCACCTGTTAACACAGCCAATGTAAAAATCAGCTTGTCAACAGATGGAGGTTTAACCTATCCAACAGTTCTTCTTGCCAGTACACCTAACGATGGAAGTGAAAGCGTAACAATGCCAACAATTCTTACATCATCTGCAAGGATTAAAGTAGAAGCTTTGAACAATATTTATTTTGATATTTCAAATGCCAATTTTAATATAACAGTTGCTGCCTCCAGTTTTGATTTTGATTCTCCAGTTCCTGCTACCGTTGCTTGCGCCGGGACAGCTACAGCATCATTAACATTAGGCACCATAAGCAATCTTGGGTTTACAACACCCATAAATCTTACAGCTTCAGGCAATCCCGCAGGAACCACGGTTAACTTCGGTACAAACCCTGTTACTCCCGGAAATTCAACAACAGTGACGCTTACTGGAACCAACACTTTAGCAGCAGGCACTTATAGTGTTACTGTAACCGGTGTTGCAGGATCAATAACAAAGGCAAGAGTAATCAGCTTTATAGTTCAAGCCGGAGCAGGACCAGCAATTAATACACAGCCAACAACACAAGCGACCTGTGATGGGGGTAATGTAACTTTTGTAGTAGTTAGCGGTGGCACGAGCTACCAATGGCAGGAAAGCACTAATAGCGGTGCTAACTGGAATAATATAAGTGGCGCTACTTCTTCTATTCTTACAATCAACGGTGTTACCACTTCTCAAAGTGGAAATCTGTACCGGGTGCTAATTGCAGGACAATGCAATACAACAACTTCGAATGCTGTTACTTTAACTGTAAACGCAAAACCTCCTGTAGCATTAACATCAACAGTAACCGCAATAACTCCAGGACAGAGTACAACACTTACAATTAGCCCAACGCCTCCGGCAGGTTTTACCATCAGTTGGTTTTTAAATGGCACGTTAATACCTGGCGCAACCGGACCAACATATACTACCGGGGTTACAGGTTTGGGTAGTTACACGGCACAAATCAACAACACGACAACAGGTTGCGGAAATGTTTCCGCAGCATTTAGCATAACTGCAAAACCTAGCCCTCTTTTATTCATTTTTCCAAGTCCTAATAATGGAAGGTTCACTATTGCTT
>MWWF01000229.1_pt1 | contig 11250 bp, 11 predicted proteins | sample 1047351 | NCBI WGS metagenome assembly MWWF01 (sample SAMN06349970, study PRJNA376086) | soil metagenome | isolation source: MGM-3 sample Antarctic (ecotone) soil | place: Antarctica
CCCCCCCCCCGAACGCCCCCCTGCCAGAATTTAGCCGAATACTCACCGTGTTCCCCCCAGCGCCGTTGTAAGAATTGGCCGTCACCAGGTCCAAGTCGCCGTCGGCATCGATGTCGCCCAAGGCAACGCCGATGGGGGCGCGGCCCACGGCCACGGCTTGAACCAGTCGAAAGCTCCCTCCGCCGTCGTTAAAACACGCGCTCACCGTACTGCCCCCGGCAATGGCGGCTACCACGTCCAGGTCGCCGTCGCCGTCCACGTCGCCCACGGCCAGGCCGTACGGGTTGGGGCCGATGGCGAGTTCCGAACCACTACCGAACATCCCGGCATTCGAGCCGCTGGCGTCGCCCCCGTTGAGGCGGACGCTCAGGGTGCCGCCGTTGAAGTTGACTGCCAGCAGGTCCAAATCGCCGTCCCCGTCCAAGTCGCCCACGGCCACACCGATGGGGTTGTTGCCCACGGCCACGTCGTGCGTGCCGCTAAACACCCCCACCCCGTTATTGAGGCGGACGCTCGCAGTCCCACTGCCTTGATTGGCCGTGAGCAAGTCCAGGTCGCCGTCGCCGTCCACGTCGCCCACGGCTATACTGTTGGGCGAACTGCCCACGAAGACCTCTTGGCTGCCGCCAAAGCTCCCCGTGCCGTCGTTCACCCGCACGCTCACTGTCGCCCCCGCAAAGTTGGCCGTGAGCATATCCAAATCGCCGTCGCCGTCCACGTCACCCAACGTGACGTGCACCGGGGCGCTGCCTACACCCACCGACCGGCGGGGCCCAAAACGACCGGTGTTGGAGCCGGTCGCATCGCCGCCGTTGAGGCAAACCGTGACCACGTTGGCGCTGGGGTTGGCGGTGAGCAGGTCCAGGTCGCCGTCCCCGTCCACGTCGCCCAGCACCGCCCCGTCCGGGTCAGGCCCCACGGCCGGGGCCGACGCCGCTTGCAAAAAGCCCCGGCCCGAGCCACCCGCGGCCGCCGTGAATTGCCGGACCACGGGGCGCATTAAACTCCCGCTGCCGCTGGTTACTGCCCTTGTCACGGTGGTAAAAATCGTTTCGCCAGGCATGAAAGGGTACGCACTAGGCGCAAAGGCGAGCACATTGCCGCTCACAGCGGCCGGCGTTGAGCCCCGAGAACGGAGTCCTCCCCGTTGGGCGGAGTACACACGCAGCGCAGCAGCGGAACCCGCCGTTAAGGGCTGGGAGAACGTGGTGGTTACCGCACTGGTACGGGGTGCCTGTGTATTCGCCCCGGGCGAGTAAGCGGTAATCACCGGCTGCGCCCGTGCATTCGCAGCCAGCAGGACCAAGCTCCCCGCCAAATAAATCCCGTTGCTCAACGAATACTTCAAGGACCTGTTTATCATGATTGTTCAGCGCACTGCCTGATGTTTTCCTACCCGTGCAGTTCCCTTGCACTGCTCCTATACCAGTGCCAAAAGACCAATATACCAATTTTTGGGGCACATCTCCCGCCAACCAATATGCTCAGCTGCGCGCTAATTAGTCTTCCTCGTTGATGATATTTTGCACAACGGACGGCGAGTTCACAGCTTTCTAGAACGTGCTGCTTATTTCTCATTTCAAATAGCACAAAAGCCCGCCCGGCCTACTCTACAGAGTGGGCCGGGCGTCTTGTTTTCGTCCCTTAACATAATCCTAGTTATCCGACCCGCCCCGGAATCGCACCGCTTTTCGCCTCCTGGCGCGGGGTGCTGCTGGCGTGGTACTTTACCGGTTTGGGCCTTCTTCCAACGGGGCGGATTTACACGCTAAGCCCTACGCCCGGCCGTAGTGCTGGCGCAGCTGCGCGCTGCACTCGGCCAAGCTCAGCTCGCCGGCCACGTAGCGCCGGTACAGCCGCTGGCCGAACGGGCTCAGCGGGGGCAAGCCCTGGGCGGCTTTGCGGGCCTCCACTTCAGCGAGCAGCGCCTGGCGCTGCGCCGGGGTTTGCTCGGCGGGACCAAAACGCTCGGCTGCTTCCATGCTTAAACAACTAGGGGAAAACTGCCAACTCGCCGCCGGGGCCTGGTCGAGCAGCAAGAGGCTAAAATTACCCTAGACTGCCCCGTTCTGCAAGGCAGAATGCGCTCGCGGTGGTATGTTTACTACATGTTCTGGCCCTCGGCGTGGGGTAGACACGCGATGAGCCGTCAGACAGGTTATTGGAGCCGCCTCAACGGGCGGCTCCTTTTTTGTGCGTTATCCGAGACGGTCCGCTGCTCAGGACTCGGAGGTTTTCCCCTATTTATTTAACAACACCCAACCAAGGAAAGAGTAGCGGTTCCTTCCGTAGTTGGTCGTACCATCTTCCTTAATTGAATTAGGTTGGAGACTATTTGGCGGCGGCTGTGTCCGCATCAATGGGGGGAAAGTATTGCTTGACCAGCTTCGTGGTCGCTCGCGCATCCTTGCCCTTGCTCATGTCCTGGCGGAAGTACTTAATCTGGTCCCGGTAGAGATTTCGCTCATCCTGGATGGCCGTGGCCGTGCGCAGCAACTGGTCATATTTCGCCTGCTCAACCCCTCGAAAGGCCCCGCCCGCCCACGAAAACAGCAGCGTGAGCACCACGCCGGCACCCAATAGGCCCGCAGGCCAGCGCCAGCCGTCCGTAAAACTCACCGGGACGGAACGGGGGTAGGCGGCCGCGGCCGCCTGGTGCTCGGTGAGGAGCGTCTTCGTTTGGCGCGTCGCTTCCTGCACCGCGTCGACTAAATGCTTCATATCCGTCACCACCTGCTGCACACTGACGGCCGTCCCCCCCTTGATGGCAGCCTCCATGCGCGCCGCCGCATCCTTACCGGCCTGGGTCAGCGCGGCGGACGTGGGCAGCAGGGGCAGCAGCTCCGGCACGAGGAGCGCGGCAACCTCCTTCGCCGGCAACTTGTAAATCGGTTGGCTTTTGGCTTCCACCTGGGCCACCAGCGCCTGCAAGTCCGCCACGCTGGCCGGCTTCCCTCGTTTGAGCAGGGCATCAACCGCGTCGCGGATTTCGCCGATGACACTGTACAAGTCTATTGGGGGATTCATGGGATAGCAGAAAGAGTAAAAAGAAAGGGGGATTACATTTCCATGCCCCCGTCGCGGGAGCGGTCGGGGAGTTGCGGCCGCGGCGGTGCTTTCGTCACTGGGCGGGCTGGCTCCTGCGCCTTGCGGGCTTGCGCCTGCTCCTGGTCCCGGCGGGCCTGGTCCCGCGCCTGGGCTTGGCGGGCTTGCTCCTGAAACTGGCGGTTCAACTGTTCCGCCGCCTCCAGCTGGCGCTGCGCTCGCCCCGCTTCGTAGGCTTCGGCGGCCTGGTTCGCGCCCTGCGCGAGCACCGGGGCCTGCGCCTGGTACTGGGCAAAGGTCTGCTGCAACTTGCTGGCGCTGTACTCTTTGGCCACTTCACTGCCTTTGAAGCGGTGCCCGTCCTTCTCGAACACCACCCCGTACACCTGCGGCCCGTCCTTTTTCTGGTGGGTGCTGGGGGTCACCTGCACGCCGTGACGGGTCAGCTTTGCTTGCAACTCGTCCCAATTGCCCGAGTAAGGGGCCGTGTGCTTCAACGCGTTGCCGACCTCGTGGCGCGCCCGCTGCCAGTCCGCATCCCGCTGCGCGCTCGGCGTTTTCGCTGTGGCCTGGCGGTGGGTCGGCTCCACCTCGCGGACCTGCGCCCGGCCGCGCTGCTCGGCCACGGTCAGGCCCATTTCCACTTCAATCGCCTTGCACACGCGCCGGCTCTCCTGGCCGATGAAGTGGTCGGGAATCGTTTTACCGGCGTTGTCCACCCGGTTGACCACCAGGTGCGCGTGTGGGTGGCCCTTGTCAAAATGCCCGGTCAGCGACCATTGGGTAGTGGCCCATTGCTTATTCTCTTGGGCCATTTTCTCCACGTAGGCGCGGCCGACCTGGCGCAGCAGCTCCGCCACTTCTTCGCGGCTGCGACCGGCCGCGTCCTCGGCCGGCAAGGCCAGCGCGACGTGCAGCACGGCGTTGCCCAGGCCGGGGCGCTGGAACTGCTGAAACGCAAAATCCTGGGCCATGTGGGCCGGGCTATCAGTGCGGACCCCCTCCGCGTCGAGCACCTGGGCCTGCTTGTCCTCTTGCAGCACGTAGCGGCAGATGCCGGCGAAGCTTTTGCCGATTTTCACTTTGCCTATCATGCGCCGGGGAAGGTTTGGTGAATTTTGGCCAGCACCTGCTGCACCTGGTCTATCGTCGCCCGCGCCCGCAGTTCGACCACCGGCGCGGCCCGGGCCAGCACCACGAGCTGGTTCAGGTTGGTGGCCAGCTTGACCAGCTGCCGGTACTGCTCCCGCCGCTCCTCCAGCAGCGCCTCGTCCGGCGCGGCCTGGAGCACCTGCACCCCGTCGAGCGCCGCCCGGATGACGGCCGACCGGGTCATTTTGGTGTCCCGTGCTTGCTTCTCTAGCTGCGCCAGTTGCTTGCCCGAGAGCCGCAGCTGGATGGTTGCATCATGCGGCGATTCCGCCTTCGGCCGGCCGGGACCGCGCTTCTTTTTCTTCTCGGGGTCAGGGCTAGGAGGAGCAGTGGGCATGGCAAAAGGAGGGTTAGAACTAGGCCCCCGGCAGGAGCGAGAAGAGGGAGGCCAGCGGCCGACCGGGGTTTTTGCACAGCAAAAACACTTCTTGCTTAACATCAGAACAGCCCGGGACCACGCTTCTAAGGTACGAAACGCTCGCCGCCTGCACAATCATGCCCGTAACCTTTGTGACTGCCTCCCCTTGCCTAATCCGTTAAAAGGAGTACGTAAAACTTTGCTCCCTTTTGACACCGTTTGAACTCCTTAGAGCTGTCCCATCCCAGTCTGCCCACTCCATCCGGCCCCTTGCTCCTGACTCCTCCGAATAGGCTGGCCACCCCTCAACCAAACTCGACCAAGCCCCATTCTGAATTAGCTGCTTTCCGACTAACGGCATTTTGGTTACACCTGCTCCCCCAAATCTGCCCTCTGTGCGCGTCCCTGCTTCCACGAGTACGGTTGACCTTCCCTTGCCTTCATCGTTTCGTCCTGGGGCATTTCTGCGCGTTCCAGACCTTCCCCACTGCCTTTCTTCCCCACTGCCTAATCGTTCACTTGGCCCCTCCAGCACTAAGCCGCACTTCACAGTCCAAAGTAGTACATAAGCACGGCATTTAGTTTTATAAATTATTGATTATCAATAATATATACTTTATAAAATGCGCGCAAATTACTGGATTCCAGGACTTTGGCTGTTTTTGTTTTTATTTTTGTTTTCCTTTCCCCAGTCGCTCAGATAGAACACCCCTAAAAGCCTTTTTTTCTCGCGCGAACACCAATTGGTGTATTTGTAAATCTTTGTTCTATTTGTAGGGCTTAACTGTATTGCCTATAACTATTTATTTAACAGTAAGTTATGAAGTATTAAAAAAGTCGAAAAGGGAGTTTTAATGTGTGAAAAGGGAGTTTTAATGTGTGAAAAGGGAGTTTTAATGTGTGAAAAGGGAGTTTTAATGTGTGATAAAGGGAGTTTTAATGTGTGAAAAGAGAGTGGTATAAACAGACCTCCGTTTAGATAGCTCCTTTTATGATATATTCGCGTTATGAATCAAGCCATTACAACCGATTTAGAGATACGTCATAGTAACGCATTAACCAATGCTCGCTATGAATACACCGAGCTACAACTGGACCTGTTCTTCTTCATGCTATCCAAGCTGAGAAAAACTCAAGATTCTCTAGTTTATCAATTAAATATCAAAGAGTTATCTACAATAACTGGCAAGAAGTACGACTTCCCCTACCTGTGGCAAGCTACCGAGGGGATGATGTCGCGGGTATTTTCGATAACCACTGGAAAATATCCTGAACAGCTCTCTATGTTTCAGCGGATTAAGTACCTGACGGGCACTGGAATCATTGAATTTGAGCTTACCAGGCATATTCTACCCCACCTGTTTCACCTCAAAGACAACTTTAGCAGCTTCGGCCTCTCTGCTGCGCTTCGTCTCACCAGCAAGTATGCTAAGCGTATTTATCCCCTCTGCTCCCAATGGAAAGACTTGGGCAAGACAAAAAGGTACAGTATCCGGGAGTTCAAAGTCATGCTTAACCTACTTGACGACAAGGATTTGGATAATGAAAAACTCAAGTCATTCAAGGATTTACGGGTCAATGTTCTGGATAGAAGCGTCAAGCAAATCAATGAGCACACCGAGCTGCACGTTGATTATACGCTCGAAAAAGTGGGCAGAACCTATGAGTACATCACCTTCAATGTCAAGCCGCAAGCTCTAACGACGCCTATCCCCGTTGACATTGTAGCCACCACTCCGACCTTGCCGGGCGTTCAACAGAGCCACTATGACAACGCCGCCCGCATCCTGGATGAGCTGCGCATCACAGACCCCAAACACCGGCAAGCCATCCTAACCAGCGCCGCCCATGTCGCCGAAGTCAATCGCTACAACCACGACCTGAAAACGAGCAAGGTCAAAGCAAATAAGAATCCTGCGGGCCTGTTACTCGTGCGCCTGGGCCTGATTCAGCCCAAAGCTTCAAAGATTGCTTGACCCCCGAATGAGACAAAAAATCTACTTGGAGCTGGTCGTATTGAAGCCAGGAAATGCGGTACATCTCACTGAGGCCGAACAGCAAGCTATTCCATGCCACTTCCTGCTTGCTCAGGAGGCCGAGAAGCGAATGTTAGTGATAGAGTATACTCCAGGCTCCGAACGCGCCACTAGGGAACGGATTATCGCCGTTCATCTGCAGGCTTACGCCCGCCGCTATCAAATCATCAGCTACGAGGTGTTTGACGACTTCGTACCGGCGCTGCCGGCTTAGTTATACTCGTCACGAAGTGGGTTGCGCGTGGAGAATATGATATTTACGGGTTAGCAGGGACGCGAGGTCTTGGCCAAACTCAGGGAGTCGGTCGAAGAAGTCGAGAACAGCCGTTTTGAACTGGCCTTTGGTGCGGTAGAAAGTCGTGTTGATAATCTTCTGGCGCAGGAACTTCCAGAAGCGCTCAATCAGGTTCAGATTGGGCGAATAAGGAGGTAAGAAGACCTGGCAAATGGGCTTATCAGCCAGCCAGGCCCGCAATTCCTTGTTTTTGTAATAGCGGGCGTTGTCGCACACGACGTAGATGCGGGCCTTGTCGGGGTGGGCGGCCAGCAGCTGCTCGTAGAGCCGCCGGGTGCTTTGCGCATTCACGCAAGGCGTCTCATCGAGCAGCACCTGGGTGGGGTCGTAGGCGTTGAGGGCCGCGTTCAGGTTCACCCGCTCCCGGCCGCTAACGGTGAGCAAGGGGCGTTCCTGGCCCACGGCGCACCAGGCGCGGGTGCAGCGCGTGTTGTGAGTGGGGTGGGCCGCATCGGCGTAATAGAGTACCGCTTCGCCCCGCTCAACATGGGCTTCGAGGACGGCCAACTCGTCCAGAAAGGCCTCCTGGGCCACGGCGTCGGCCTGGCAGGGCACGGGCGTGGTCAGCTTGTAGGTGAAGCCCAGCCGGTGCAGCAAATCGGTCAGGCCCGAGCGCGAATACGAGACTTCGCAGGTGTCCGCCAGCCAGATTTGCAGGGCTTTCACGTCCGTGTAGAGCGTGGTATTGACCTCGTGGCAGAGGGCGGCGAGTTGGGCACTATTGAGCAGCCCCCAGTAGCCGGGGCGCTCGTGGGCCAGGTACTTTTCCAGCCCCAGGTCGGCAAAGGCCCGCACGTAGCGGTAGAGCGTGGCCTCATCCAACCCCAGCGCCTCGGCCACGCTACCTATCGGCCAGCCACTGTCAAGCATCAGCACCACCGTGACCTTAACATAGCCGTCGTCGTCGCGCCGCTGCTTTTGCAACTGCCGCAACGCCCGCCGCTCACTATCGGTCAACTGTATCTGCATGGAGACAAGTTTAGCACCTTTCAACAACTACTTTCGCATTACACTTCGCGAAGAGTATAGTTGGGTGGGAATGTATTGGATTTAGCAGGCAGTGGGGAAATGCAAATAGTCCTTCCTCGGTCCCGTTTTTATCTCTTTACATAAGAATGCTTATGTCCAATTACCTTGTAATTACCAATTTGTCACTTACATTTAAGCTGTCTTTCCACAAAGCATGTCTATCTATGAAGAATATCGACTTTCACAGTCGCCCATTGGGGTGGCTGCGCTCCGCCTGCTGGATTTTTGTGAGCACTGTGCTGCTTGCATCTTGCGAAAAGCCAGCGCTTGACCCTTCAGAGGCTCCTGCGAGTGGACCTTCGCTCCCCAATACAACAGGGAATATCGCGAATCCGAACAATCCTTTCTCCCTTAAGGTCATGCAGCAAGCCTACGATAGCCTAAGGGCGCGACAGGCAAGCAAATCGACATTTGCTAAGGGGCCAAGTTCAGGTCCAATGCAGAGAATTTTGTTGGACGCTACCCACCAATATGTGCGCTTTTTAGCGTCGAACACAGACCAGGTGGCCGCTTTAGACTCAGCAGGGTTTGAATTATCGTGGGAGCCCCTAGACGAAACCGTGGCTGCTTCGACACCCGTCGATTTTACTTCCAATTCGATTCCATGGGTTTACACCGTAGTACCCTACGGCACCATACTCCCGTCAGAGATTCAGGCAGAGGTAATACAGGACCTCTACCTGTTCGACGAAGACGAAGGCGATATTCAGGACGAGCCATATACACCGCCGCCAGCATGCCGCCCCCAATGGGACCCGGTTGCTCAACGCCCTTTACCATGCCCGCAAAAGCAAGCGCCGGTGCGCAGCATCCTACGTGAAACAACTGAAAAGCTCAAACGTGCTGGAGCCTCCCCGCAAGAACTCTACAATGAGGCCATGCGCCTGAGCCACCACGAGGACGAGATGATAATGCAAGGCACTGCGCAGGCACGCACGACCAGTACGCGCTACTACCCCAGCGGTACAATCCAAGTAGAGGAAACTCAATTAGCGCGTAATGTGCCCGTCCGGGGCGTTCGGGTAAAATCCCGGCGATGGTTCAAATATGGCAGTACGTACACCAATGCTAGTGGCCAGTTCTACATCAACACGGGTTACCGCAGCAAAGCTCGGATATTCGTAGAATTCAAAAACAACTTGGCAACTACGCGAGGCTTCATCAACTCATTCAAGTTCTGGGAAGCAGTATTGCCCATTAAATACGGTCTTGGCTTGTTTACACGCACTGGCCTCCAGAACATCAACGGCACTTTTTCCTACCAGTTTAACCAACACAGTGTAGGAGCACGCGCCTGGGTAGCGGCGACGTTGTTCAATGCACTGGCTGATGCCCAAAATTTTTCCGCCGCTCGAGCCATACCCGGAACACCCCCTGGAATTAACGTATGGCTAATGCCGGACCCTCCCAAAGAGACAGGCGCAGCCCCCATGCTGCGCTACATCGCATCAACTTCAGTAGCCTCGCAACTCATAGATTACCTGCTTATTGGGTCGGGATTGGGAAACATATTCTTGGCTAAACAAATTCTTCAGCGCCAGTTACCCGATGTTGTCATCAATTACTTCGGCGAAAATGGAGGAACTGCAGGTAATGCAGTCCTCAGTAGACTGATTTTCCATGAGTTAGGGCACACGCAGCATTATGCTCAGGTGGGAAATAGCTTTTGGGCAGTCTATATTGGCTATATCGTTAACAATCTAGGTTACGGGCAAAAAACCAGTTCTGGGTCTGGCCGAGTCGCTATCAGTGAAGCCTGGGGTAACTACGTAGGCTCAACATTTACCAGCGACCGTTACCGATTTGATGACCCAGTCCAAGCGGATAAAGAAATTGGGCGGCTGGAGTACCAAATGCCAGCAGATTCCAACCCCGAGCTATGGATTGTATACGGTATGCTCTATGACATGACAGACGCGACAGAGCCTTTTTTCACCGGTGTCGCGGATAATGTTGACGCGTACAATACCGCGCAGGTTTTTCAAGGGCTACAGCCCAATGTGAGTACCGTAAGAGATTATAAAACACAGGTGTTGTCCCAAAACAACCAACTGCAGGCCTCTCAATTCGACCAGCTAATAACTTCTTATCGCTGGTAACCAGACGGTAGCCATGTTCTTTCGTCCATTCCATGCCTTGTGGGGATTGTTGCTGCTCACGGCCTGCGAACGAGCGCCGCTGCCCGAGCGGGTGCATTTCGCGTTCGTCATTCCCCTTAGTGTTTCCCCCGGGGCAGACACGGTGGCCCGCGGGGACACGCTGTGGCTCACGGCCAACTTTTCCGACTCGCTGCTCGACCTGCGCAGCAACCGGCGCTATCGCCTGCCGCCCCAAGACATCAAAATTTATACTACGGTCGGCTTCAAACACCTTGTGGGTGCCGGTCAGTTTTACGAAGGGGCCGCCGCCCGTTTCCGCGTCGTGAGTCGCGTGGGCCAGCTACGCGCAGGCGGCGGCATTTTCAGTCGCTTGGAACTCGTGCACGATGGCCAACACTACCGGGCCCGCATTGGCATAATCCCCCAAGTCGTCGGCGTGTACGCGCTAAGCTTTTTTTCCACTTTTGACAGCCCCATCGGGGCGGGCAACCCGCTGCCGTTCTTGCGTGTACCGCCCGATGGCAACGGAAATCCCCGGTTGGCGGTTCTCGACGACATTTATTACGTGATTAACGACGGCAACACCCATTTTGCCTTGCAAAGGCAAAATAATTACGTCGTCTCCGACAAACCCGGTGCCCCCGAAGGGTCTGTATACTACGAAACGAAAGGCACGTACACCTTTGCGGTGCGGTAGGGGTTGACGAATGGGGGCACCGGATTACTTATTCGAGCACCAACCGCTGGACTTGAGTTCCGGCACGCACCAGATAGATTCCCCTCATTGCGTTGCCGGGCCAAGACAACACGGCAACCCCCGTGGGGTCCGCTACGGTGGCGGTTATCAAACGCCCCAGCGCATCGAACAGTTGCACCGGTTGGCCAGGAGGCAGCCCCATGAGGGCTGCGGCGTGGTGCGCGGGGTTGGGAAATACGGCAAAAGCGCCCTGCAACGCGTTCGGTTGGGTGGCCAAAGGACCGCTGGCGCCGTTGAGGCATACGCTGGCGGTCCCGCTGACGTGGTTGGTCGCTACCACGTCCAGGTCGCCGTCGTCGTCCACGTCGCCCACGGCCAGCCCGTACGGGTTGAGGCCAACGGCGACTTCCGCCCCCCCCCCCGAACGCCCCCCTGCCAGAATTTAGCCGAATACTCACCGTGTTCCCCCCAGCGCCGTTGTAAGAATTGGCCGTCACCAGGTCCAAGTCGCCGTCGGCATCGATGTCGCCCAAGGCAAC
>MWWF01000230.1_pt1 | contig 11220 bp, 7 predicted proteins | sample 1047351 | NCBI WGS metagenome assembly MWWF01 (sample SAMN06349970, study PRJNA376086) | soil metagenome | isolation source: MGM-3 sample Antarctic (ecotone) soil | place: Antarctica
ATTTGAAAACGAAGCGAATGTGCGATGTATTGCCTGCCGTTTTCCTAAACCCTCCCATGCCTGCAAGCACCCCGGTGTTTAAAATTTTGTTGCTCTTTATTGTAGTGTAATTAGACCCATTACCATGAAAAGCAATGTTGTTGGTTTGATCAATAGTACACTGCTCAACCGTAATATTATTTGTGTTTTCAGCAGTAAAAGCATTGCGGCCATTGTACAACAAGTCGCAGTTGATAACGCGTACCTGCGCGGCGTTTTTCAGGTAAAAAGTATTGGTATTAGAGCCGCTAAAAGAAAGATTATCGAAGGTGATGTTTGACTGACCTTGTACCTGTACCAGAACCTCTACTGAAGCTACCTGCACCATATTGATGGAAGCGGCACCCGCTGAAGAAAAGATGCCAAACTTCCTGTTTGCGGCATTGTAATACCATTCGCCCTCTACATCCAGCGTAGCGGGATGGTTTTGTATGAAATAACCATATCCCTGGTCGGCAGCGTAGCCCGACTGTGAGGTGTAAGTAATTACCGAACCGTTATGGGATTGTATTTTGTTGCGATCAAGTACCCAGCGTGTTTTTCTTATCACTACTTCGCCGCCATTGAAGTTGCTGCCCGCAAGGGCATCGTGTGTGATAGAAGTATTACCGGAAGCACTTTGGAAATAGAGGTAACCTTTTTTTGCAGCAGTAGGGTTGGGGTGGCGTCCTGCTGCTTTCGATACACCATTTACCACCACCATATTCAGGCTTGCACCCAACGTAGGAGTTGTTGCCTCATACTTATTACTGCCTGCGGCCGTCCAGCCGGATAGGGTGGCAAAGCCGGTTATAATTGGTTTGTTGCCGCTACCAAATGCCGTAAAAGTGATAGGGGCTAACTGTGACCCGGAAACTTCAACATTAATACTGCCAAAGAATGTCTCACCTCTCTTAAATGCAATCACATCTCCCGGCTGAAAAATGCCGTACGATGAGTTGAGCTTATCAATACTTTTCCAGGGAGTAGATGGGTTTTGAGCCTGAGTGGCTGTGTACGTATCGTTTCCGCTGGCCGAAAAGTAATACGTAGCACCATGTACAATGCTGTAAAAAAACAAAGCAAGAATCAACAAACTTTTTTTCATGGGGGGTAGAGTATGGGGGGGTTTAGGAAAACGGCAGGCAATACATCGCACATTCGCTTCGTTTTCAAATGGCGCGCCAAATTTCGACTATATAATGTCTTTGTGGAAGGAATATTGTGCAGCAAATTAAGTAAAATCCTTATTACCAGCTATCTCTTTGATAGTGAGTAGCCTTGCCTGTGAGCGGCCAACATTAAATTTTGATGAAGATGCTTTCTGGGGTGACGAGATACGCACCAAGGCTTCAGGGAGATTGAGGACGATTACAACCAGGCAAGAAAATAAAATTCATTTGCCACAACTCAATTTACATCCTGTAAAGCACTATAAAGGCAATTTTGGTACAAGCTGAGGCAACGCCGAAATATCATCGTTGCGTCGCATTTCGTTCATCGGAGGAATATGAATTTAGCTTTTTTGATCGGGTGTTATCCAGCCATTGTTGAGTGTTCTTTACCATCAGCCATTCGTTTATCTATGTTGTAGGTGAAGAAGACCTGCAAAGGCGGAAAACCCAAAGCTGCGGGTTGATAACAGCGCCCGGTTTTTTGGTGCTGGGAAAAAAGTGATCCGCATTGTTACTTGGATTTATTCAATCACCTATTTAACATGTTGGTGAAAGCAAAGCAAGAAGCTAAAACATAGAAGAAAAGAGCGTTGGTCCTTTAATTTTTTAATTTCCACTTCGACATGTACATCCTTGGACCTTATAAATGCAACAACTGACTAATGAATTCCCAACCCACCGCCATATCAAAATTTATACGTTTACATCTTGGGCTGAAGTGTAGAGCGCTAGTTTTGATCCGGCAAAAATTGAGAGCTGAATTTCTAATTACAATTCCCATTAAGCGACAGGAAGTTCGATGATGAACTCAGTAAACTCACCTTCCTTCGTTTTTACTTTCAGCAGGCCTTTGTGTTCATAAGTAATGATCTCGTAGCTTAAAGATAAACCCAGACCTGTGCCCTGACCTGTTGGTTTTGTAGTAAAGAAAGGCTGGTATATCTTATCGAGTATTTTATCAGGAATGCCTTTCCATTGTCTTTAATTCGTAGCTGCAAACCCTTTATTCTGCCTTCCTTAACTATGCCTTTTGTTGTTACCCAAACTTTTGGTTCATAATCCCCTGTTTCAAGCTTTGCCTTTTCGCCTACGGCGTAAAAGGCATTGTTGAAAATATTAATTAAAACTCTTCCTATATCCTGCGGAACTATCGGGACTGGGTTTAAATTCTCATCAAAATGCGTTTCGAAAGCGACATTAAGTGTATTATTTTTTGATCTGACACCATGATAACTCAAGCGCAAATATTCATCAGTTAACGCATTAATATCTGTGGCTACCTTCTTATTATCTGATGCTCGTGAATGTTGCAACATGCCTTTTACGATTGAGTCTGCACGTTTTCCATGGTCGCTTATCTTTTTACAATTTTGTGAAAGATCGTTGATAATGGCATGGAGTTGAGTCTTATCTATCTCTGCCATTTTGTTCACAACACCCTGTCTCAACTCACCCAATAGATCAACATTTACCTCAGAAAAGTTGTTAACAAAGTTCAACGGGTTTTGTATTTCGTGTGCAATGCCTGCTGTAAGTTCTCCCAACGAGGCCATTTTTGCTGATTGAATAAGTTGTTGCTGGGTGACTTGTAATTCCAGCAGCGTGTCTTCAGCTTTAACCTTTTGCTTTTCTGTCTCCTGTTTTTGCAAGGCTAATGCTTTGTAAGCTTTTTGTTTGTGCTGATTGTTTTTGATTAGAGTGGCAATAATGATAAACGTTAGACCAAGTATAATGGCCAGGGCTATGTTTAACTTCTTGCCTTCACGCTTTTGCTGGTTTGAAAGGTCAAGTGCAAGCTTTGCTTGCGATACCTCGTAATTGGTGCGCAGGTCTGCCATCTTTTGGTCAGTCTCTCTGTTATCAATACTGTCTTTGTATGTAATATGTGTTTTGTAATGTTGAAGTGCGAGGGTTGCGTTTTCTGTCAATTGGTATAATTCGGAGAGTTTAAGACTTGCGTCTGCAATTTGCCTTTTATTGCCATGCTTTTGAGCTAATTGTAAGCTTTTTTCCACATAGGTTAAAGCTGTAATTACATCATTTCTGCTTAAATAGATGTCAGCCATGCTGATAAGATACTCTCCAATTGGTGATTGGTTACCGTTTTGCTCAAGTATACGGATGGCTTCGTTTATGCTCTTTTCAGCCAGTAAATTGTTACCAGTTTTTGCATACGCCATACCCATCTTACCTAAACTGTATGCTGTACCTGTTGTATTGTTACCCTTATCAAATATCAACTTTGCCTCTGTGAAATACCAGAGCGCGGAGTCCTGTTCCTCACGTTTATAGTATTCATCACCAGCGTTTAGGAGCACCGACGCATAACTGTTTGAGATTTTTTTTGAACCACGACGGCACGACGACACAACGTAGCACGACGGAAGAACATGGCCGGTAAGACGCAAAGACGCTAGGAAACGCAAAGAGGTTTTTGAACCTCAACGACATGGCGACACAACGAAGCATGACGGAAGAACATGGCCGCAAAGACGCTAGGAAACGCAAAGGGGTTTTTGAACCACGACGGCTCGACGACACAACGAAGCATGACGGAAGAACATGGCCGCAAAGACGCAACGACGCTAAGAAACGTAAAGGGGTTTTTGAACCACGACGGCACGACGACACAACGTAGCACGACGGAAGAACATGGCCGCAAAGACGCAAAGGGGCACGAAGAAGAAAAATAAAAAGTAAAAAGTAAAAACGGTTGAGCCATCAAGGCGCAAAGAGACTGTTTGACATTAGAGCATTTCAGGCAAGTAAGAAGCCTGCTGAAGACCAAACAAAAAGAAAAATTTGACACTATCATAAAGGACGTGATCAGGATGATGAACAGGCCGACCGGACCCCCCATGAAGCGAACTTGAGAGGCAGAAAAATGTCACCCAACGGAGATCGTGCCCTCGAGAGAGATCGCCTGCCCGAAGGAGATGGCCCGCCACGCGACGGTCCTTTACCTCCACCCCGGTGATGAAAAAATCTGAAAAAAAGCTAACTCAGGATTTTAGAAACGGGTTTACACAAGAGAATCATTAGGATTTCAGAAAGTTTTATATTATTTCTCCATAACCAAAAACATCAAGCATTGCGTGATGTTTTTGCAGAGAGTTTGATAGAACAAAAAAAGTAACCCAGAGCATGACCAGCGGAGTGACACGTTGAAAGTGGAGATAATAAGAAATCTCCGACCACAGGCCTTTGGAAATTCATCCTGTTCTTTCGGGTAGGCGACCCACAGCGCTTTAAAAAGAATATAAGCTTCTCCTTACGTTCGAGGTGCCCTTCGGAACACCTCGAACAACTCAATTATACAACAGCACAAAAAAGATGAGTGAAGCGATACAAGTACAAGTGAGTGACCCCGCAATTCTGACGGGGGAGCCACAACAATGCTGAGCCATTTACAAACGCCTGTCTCAAAAAAATCTTATAAAATCTATAATCCATCATCCTTATTATGCGCTTTGAAATATTGCTCCAATGCTTTTTTACCATACCGCTTAAACACAACAGGTGTTACAATCATATCCAGCAATGTCGAACTAATCAGTCCGCCAAGTATTACTGTGGCTACGGGATAGAGGATTTCTTTACCGGGCGCCGATGCATCTAATGTGAGTGGAATTAATGCCAATGCTGCTACCAAAGCAGTCATTAGTACGGGTACCATTCTTTCTATTGAACCGCGGATAATCATGTGGTCGCCAAAGGTTTCTCCTTCGTGTTCGATTAGGTGTATGTAGTGCGAAATCATCATGATGCCGTTGCGGCTTGCGATGCCTGTAAGCGTGATGAAGCCAACAAGGGTTGCTATGGAAAACGTGCCGCCCGTAAGCATTACAGCTATTACGCTGCCTATTAATGCAAGCGGTATGTTGAGCATGATTTGTAGAACAATCCTGTTTGATTTAAAGTGACTGAATAGCACCAGGTAAATACCTGCGAATGAAAAAAGGCTTAGTATGAGAATAAGTTTTGTAGCTGATTGCTGACTTTCAAACTGACCGCCATACTCTAAATAATAACCTTGCGGAAGCTTTAATTCTTTAGCAACCCGTTGCTGCATTTCTTCAACTGCGCTTCCTAAATCTCTGCCCTGCACATTGCTGCTCACCACTATTCTTCGTTGTGTGTTTTCATGAACGATGGAGTTGATGCCATTCTCCATTTCTATACTTGCAATTTGCGACAATGGAATTAATGAACCGTTGGGCAGTTCAATTTGTGTGTTGCCTACATTTTGTATATCGCTTCTTTCTGCATCGGTTGAACGCACCAGCACATCAAACGTTTGCTGACCTTCAATTATCTGACTAACCACTTTTCCATTATAAAATATTTCAAGGTCTTCGGCAACTTTTCCCGCCTGCAAACCATATTGTTTTAATGCCTGACGGTTAACTTTTATTTTTAGCTGAGGTACCATCACCTGTGCTTCTACCTGCACATCCACCACACCCGGCACATCACTAATAATGGCACTTAAGTTTTCTGCATTGCTTCTTAGTTCTGCAAGGTCGTTGCCATAAATTTTGATGGCTACCTGTGCTCTTACACCACTAAGCAAATGGTCTAAGCGATGTGAGATTGGCTGACCAATGTTGATGCTGCTACCTTTTAAGATGTCGAGGTTATGCCTGATATCTTCTAATATTTCAGTCATCGGTCTTCTTTCTTCTTTTAGCGAAACATCAATCTCTGTATAGCTTGGCGGCTCGGCATGTTCATCTAATTCTGCCCTTCCAGTACGGCGGGATGTAAGGGTTACATCAGCTACTTTTAATATTTGCTTTTCTGCAATGGTTCCTATTTTATTCGCCTCTTCAAGCGATGTACCTGCAGGCGCAATAATGTTTACAGTAAAGCTGCCTTCATTAAATGGCGGAAGAAACTCCGTACCAAAAAACGGAACGATAGCGATGGCTGCAATTATTAAAACAACAGCCGTTGCAATAATTGCCTTCGTATGTTTTAACCCCCAATGCAAAAGTTTTGTGTCCTGTTTTTTTAACCAACTAACAAGAGGACTATCATCTTCCTCTAATCCTGTTTTCTTCAACTGTTCATTGCTCAACGCCAATTGCTCATTGCCCGTTCCTTCGTCATTGGTGATAACCAAATGCTGATTGGCAATTGCTTTTTCTTCCTCCCCTTCAGGGGTCGGGGGCTTCCTTCTCCAAAACATCAAATTCACATGGTTCAGATATTTTCTCTTTCCTAATAAATAACTGCACAAGGCAGGTGTAACTGTAAGTGAAACCACAAGCGATGCAACAATAGAAGTGATGTATGCAATACCCAACGGGGCAAATATTCTTCCTTCAATACCCTGTAAATAAAACAACGGAATAAATACCAACACCACAATGATGGTAGCATAAACAATGGAGTTTCTTACCTCGCTGCTTGCTTCGTAAACAACTTTTAATAACGGCTTAGGATTTTCACTTGCATAATTTTCTTTCAGCCTTCTGTACACATTTTCAACATCAACAATTGCATCATCCACCAACTCACCAATGGCAATTGCCAATCCTCCTAACGTAAGCGTGTTAATAGAAATACCAAACAGCTTAAAAACAATTGCCGTAATAATTATTGATAAAGGAATTGCAGTAAGCGTAATAATGGTTGTTCTAAAGTTTAATAAAAATAAAAACAGGATGATGATTACTAGTATGAAACCGTCTCTTAAAGCAATTTCTACATTGTGGAGAGAATTTGTAATAAAACTACTTTGCTGAAAAACTTCGGTATTAATTTTTACATCCGGCGGCAGCGAACTTTGTATTTCTTTTATCGCTTCTTTAATGTCTTCAGTAAGCGTAACGGTACTTGCGGTGGGTTGTTTTTCTATATTTAAAATAACGGCGGGCTTGCCATTCAGCGAGCCATCACCTCGTTTTACTGCACCACCAAACTTTACCTCTGCCACCTGACTTAACAATACACTTGCATTGTCTTTACTGGTAACAACAGTGCTTGCCAAATCTTCCAAAGTATTTGCCCGTGCAATGTTTCTAATCAGCACTTCCGAGCCTTTGTTATTGATAAAGCCACCTGTTGTATTTTGATTTGTTGCAGATAGCGCTTTATCAATATCATCTATTGAAACATTGTACTGCCGCAGCTTTTCAGAAGAAATTAACACCTGGTATTGCAACCGTTCGCCGCCAATAGGTATCACTTGCGACACACCTTTGATGCTCATCAATCTTCGCCGTATCGTAAAGTCAGATAGCGTTCTTAAGTCAGCCGGCGATGTAGTATCACCCGTAACAGCCACCATCATTATCTGCCCCATAATGGAGCTGATAGGACCGAGTTGCGGTGTAATGCCCTCAGGCATTTCTATGGCTTGAATGCGTTCTGATGTTAACTGCCTTGCCCGGTACACATCAGTCTTCCAGTCAAACTCTACGAACACCATTCCCAACCCCGGCGATGCAACTGACCTTACTGCTTCCACTCCCGGTGCGCCGTTCAATGCGGTCTCTATTGGAAGGTTTACCTGTGCTTCAATTTCTTCCGGCGCCATGCCATTCGCTTCCAAAAATATGGTCACCCTTGGTCGGTTCAAATCGGGCAATACATCTACCGGTAAACTTACTAATGTAAATACACCGTATACCATTACTAAAGCTGCTGTTGCAAGAACAAACAACCTGTTTCGTAATGAGAATTGAATTAGTTTATTAAGCATTGTTTTCTGTTAACTAGCAATAGGCAATAAGTAAGGGAAGATGAATTGGCAATAGGCAATAGGCAATAGGCAAGGGGGAAGAATAGGCAATAGGCAAAATGAAGAAGAATAGGCAATAGAAGAATAGGCAATAGAAGAATAGACAATTGGCAATATGCAATATGCAAGTGAAGACCAAAAGATAATAAGCAACCCAAAAAATTTAAAATCGCTTTGCATGTTTCTAATTCTTTGTATTAATAATTTTAAATGCTTTATAATCATCCATTGCCCATTGCCAGTTGCCCATTGCCAGTTGCCCATTGCTCATTGCTCATTGCCTATTAATACCTATCAGGATTTTGCATCATGTGGTTTAAGAGCCTGCCTGTTTCTTCATTTCTTTCTATCAACCGGTGTTTATCAATTTCACTTAAATACTTGCATGCATAAGCAAAGTCAATCCAAACATTAGTTTCAGAATTTTCAGCATCGCAATCAGTAAGCTTTGATAAAAAAAAGAGCAGGATAAATTTTTTTACGATAAGCCTCTGCAAGGTTAGCACATACACTTCTCGATGACCTTCTCACCTGGTCGGTTAAAGAATATCTTTCTTCTTTCGGGAAACTTTTCGATAATTCAAAAATATCCATCGCCTGCTCGAAAGCTTTCTGATAAACTTTTGGTTGCTTAAAGTTCAAAGCTCCCATGTTTTATTTTTTAAATGTTACTTACCAATTTCGTATTGCATATTGCCAATTGCAAATTGCCTATTGCAAATTGCTTATTGCCCATTGCCCATTGCCTATTGCTTATTGCCTATTACTTCTTCAACCACTCTTCAAACTCCTTTATCTCTCTGCTCTGGTCATCTATCATTTTTTGTGCAAACTTCTTCATCTCTACATGCTTGCCATGTGATATTTCATTCTCTGACATATCAACTGCACTCTGGTGATGAGGTATCATCATCATCACAAAATCTTTATCCGCATCACCGGTCATCTTCATTCCCTTCATTTCGTTCATCATCTTGTCCATTGCTCCCATCAACTCATTGTGCTCGCCACCTGCATGACCTGCACCTGCATGTTCATCTTTATTTGAAGATGGTTTGTGATTTGCGATCATTTGTTTCAAATATTCTATCTCTTTTTTCTGCTCATTAATAATGTTTTGCGCCATTGTCTTAATCTTTTCATCCTTTGCTTTAGGTAAATACATCTCCGCCATATCCACTGCACTTTGGTGATGAGGTATCATCATGTTAGCGAAGTCAAGGTCAAAGTCGCCGCTCATTTTTATAGCGCTCATATCATCCATCATCTTTTTCATCATGTTATCGTGCTCTGCATTACCAGATGCATTCATGTCATGCATACCTGCATCATCCATTTTCATTGCTGTATCCGAAGTTGTTTCTTTTGTAGTGCTGCTATCATTACATGCCTGCATAAATGGAATAGCAAGAGCAATAACTACCGCGATTAAAATGTACTTTATCATAATTGTTGTTTTTAATTATTTTTGATGATGATGATTATTGAAAATATGTTTGGTGTATTACTTATTGCTTATAGGCTACTTATTTTATGCGCCAAACACTCATGTTATTTATTTTAAATAATGAATAGAAAATTTATAAACTATAATTGAATAGTAAACTCAATCTTCACCTTCTCCCACGCAACGGTAATCATTCCTTTGCCGCCTTTTTTGTCTTCTATAAAATATTGCAGTCTTTCCACATTTTCATTGAGTTGTTCTGGTTTTACTTTTATTCTTACCACATCATCTTTCAGGTTGTAGTCATCCGTTAAATGTTGCTCCCAGTTTTTATTAATGATAATTGTCCATTCATCTTTTGCAGGGATGGTAAAAAGTGCGTATTTGCCTGCAGAAATTTTTGTATCTCCAACAGTAAATGGTTTGTCAATGTCAATAGTTGTAGCACTATGAGCGCCTGTAACCCATACCTCATTATTGGGTACCAATCCACCCCATATAACCCGATTGCGAACACCGGGAGAATGGTAACTGATGGTTACATTAACAGTTCCTATTTTCCCAACTGCCGCAGCATTTATACTCTTCTTTGAACTGTCGTAATGTGCATTGGGATTGGTACTGATGACCTCTGAATTCTTTGCCTTCTGAGCAATTGAAACTGCAGACATCAGCATAAAAATGGCTGCTGCTTTGAAAGATTTACGCATGATGATGATTTTATTGTTTCTGTTTTTCGTAATGGAAATAAATAACTCCAACTATTTTTTTCGTTTAAACTGATAGCGGATTAGCACACTTGCCGAAAGTTTTGACAACTTATCTTTCGGGCTGTTAAGCAATGTTTGGGTCGTGTTGATTTTCCATTCTTCTTCACCAAAACCACCGGTATAGCCGACCTGAAAACCGATAGAATTTTGCATATGCTTTTTAGATGTAACAAACAAGCCAACACCCAACCTATACACTAAAAATGAATTGTTGAAAACCAAATTTTCTGCACGCTGCTGAAAAGTGTTTGACAGCAATACACTGTCAAATGGAATTGATGAAACATCCCGGTTATACTTTACCTTATAAGTCTCGTAACCCAAACCGGTGAAGGGATATAACGAAACACGGCTGCTTTTTAATAGATTATAACCAATGTCGGCAGACAAACCAAAGAAACTGGTAGCGGTACTTTTTTTCTCACGGTCTCCGCTAAGACTGCTGCCTGCATTAATGCTAAAACCTGTTATTAATCTTTCTCTTTCAGCAAAAGTTCCAAATTGTAAAGTGCCTGTTGAGTTCTTAGCCTTTTCAAATTGCGGATAGGCAGCAATGCGTTTATTAAGGTTCTCAAACTTTTGTAAACTAATTCCATGCGAATGAAAGAAATATCTTTTCACTTTTGGTTTACCCATGCTTTGCGCATGAGCCGTCATTGAGAAGATGATGAGCCAGAATGTAAGTTGTACAAACTTCATTGATATTTTTTTATCGACTAAAATATTACGCATAGTATTTTTTCACGCAAAGACGCAAAGAAAAACCACGCAAAGGCGCAAAGAGAAATCTGGCTAAAGGCACAGCCTCCTCTGTTCATGGCAATAGATTAATCAAAACGCAAACCAATACCAGTCTCTCCTTTGCGTCTTTGCTCTCAAACTTCTTTGCGCCATTGCGTGAAAATCATATAACATACTCACTCTCCTTCTCATTTTGCCTTTTGCCAATTGCTCATTGCCAATTGCCCATTGCCGATTGCCGATTACCCCTCCACCACATTCATAACAAAGTCAGCCGTATGAATTTTTCCATCTGTCTGAAACTGTATCCAACCCCTGTAC
>MWWF01000231.1_pt1 | contig 11207 bp, 10 predicted proteins | sample 1047351 | NCBI WGS metagenome assembly MWWF01 (sample SAMN06349970, study PRJNA376086) | soil metagenome | isolation source: MGM-3 sample Antarctic (ecotone) soil | place: Antarctica
AAAACCACGTCAATGGCATCGAGCAGGTCGGCGCGTACCATACTTATCTCATCAATAATAAGCAACTCCAATTGGCGGAAAACCTGCCTGCGTTCGGCATTAATCTTTAATGTTGAAAAGAAAAAAGAAGTTTGCTGGTAGTTGAAACAACCAAAAGGAAGCTGGAAAAAAGAATGAATGGTAGTGCCTGCAGCATTAATAGCCGCTACCCCCGTAGGCGCCACTACCGCCATATTCTTGTTGCAGGTGTTCCTGATGTGCTTTAGAAAAGTGGTTTTGCCCGTGCCCGCCTTACCCGTAAGAAAAATAGTAGAGTGGCTGCGACAGACGAGGTCTTCAGCAATGGTAAACATGTTGTTTTCCGGGTCGACTGGAAACATAGATAGGGTTTTAAGATGGGGTGCATTGTTGGTATTATATACGGCAGGTGCCAGGATTGTTGCCATCTGTTTTACGATAATCGTGTAAACGTTTAAACCCTTTACCCGACTCCTTCGCAATGGTTTGTGGTTGCGTCCTAAAGATATATAAAGCGGTAATAGTAAAAGACCGGCGCAAGGCCGGTCTTAAATCAAAACCCCCCTAAAACGCTTTTTGTATTTTTTGGTGATTAGATAAGTGTTTGGCTGTTTTAAGAATGCTCAATAGAATGAACATCAGTAGAAGAGTGCGACCCCCCGCAAGACTGACGGGGCGGGCTGCAATCTCTACGGCCGTAGAGACTAAATAGTACCTCAACACCCTGGTTCCAAAAACCCCTACAATAGCCAACGCTTAAAGCTCAGTTGTTTTTTTACTTTTTCGTAAACACCAGCAGTTCCTGTGCCTGCACTTCGGTCACGTATTTCTTGTTGCCATCTTTATCGGTAAAGCTGCGGTTTACCAGCTTGCCATCAATAAGCACCTCCATGCCTTTGGTGAAAAGCTTTTCGGCAAGCTCGGCTGTTTTGCCCCAGGCGATTACGTTGTGCCATTGGGTATCGGTGATCTTCTCGCCACTGGCGTTGGTATAGGTCTCATTAGTAGCGATGTTAATCCGCGCCATCTTTTTACCCCCTTCTAGTACTTTAATGTCGGGTGTTGCACCTAAGTGTCCAATCAATTGTACTTTGTTCTTCATGCTGTTCATAACGGTAAATTTTTGTGTTTGAAAAAAATGTTGGTTCGTGTTTCAACAGTACAAAGATGTTATTGGCAAAAAGCGTTAGTCGCATTTTAACTACTTACTATCGGATATAAGTGCTTGTAAGCGTTTGCAAATGGATAATAAGTAGTAAGTTTAGCCAAAGCTGCTTATTTCATTAATATTTACTTATGCCTGATGACATTAAAACCTGCCTGGAGTGTAGCAAAACATTGAAAGGCCGATTAGACAAAAAATTTTGTGATGAGGCATGCAGGAATGTGTACAACAATAAGCTGAATAGCGACTCGAATACTTACGTTCGCAACCTGACGAATATATTGCGGCGTAACCGTCGCCTGCTGGAAGAGAGCTTACAACCAAATGAAGAAATGACCAAAATTCCGCGGGTGAAGCTCCTCGAAAAAGGTTTCCAATTCAAATACCTCACCCACACTTACACCAATAAAAAAGGCAATACGTATTACTTCTGTTTTGAGTACGGCTACCTGCCGTTGGAAGGCGACTGGCTGCTGATTGTAAAACGGAAGGAAGAGGGATGATGCAAGCGGTGTGGGCCGGTGCAGTTGTATTACTTGAGGTGGTGAAAACAAATAAGAAAATCCTGCTTATAGGTTTTGATGCGGTCTACATGGGTGCATTCCAAATTCCTCCTGCTCTGAGCGCAACAAAAGCAGTATACACAAAGATTGAAAATGGGCTTTGTGGAGGTGTATATAACAGGTATTTAATCCAGTAATTCGTCCCATTAGGGACGATATATGGGTAGCTCAATAAAAATGCATTTATGGTTTTCCGTTCCGTAGGAACGATATGTCCATCTTTCAGCTTTTGAAGTTGATTTTATGAGCGTTATTTTGGAAGGAATTCAATTTAATTGTTACACCTACCGTTCCTATGGAACGGGGCATACAATGTCAACTATTTTTCTACCCACATATCATCCCTATCGGGACGAGGACATCATACGATTTTAGCTTAACTAAATGTCGTTGGGAGATGCCTGATGCTTATAAATACGCTAAGCATATTGGGAACTTGCTCAACAGAAATAGAAAAGTAAACGTGGCCGAAACAAAATCATCGAAGCGACCATTGCAGGATATACAAAAAGTTAAAAATGAGCTTTTTGAAGATGGTGTATATACAATTGTCGCTTTTTTTTGGGGACGAACATGGTTTCTTTGTTGATCTCCGGTTGTGTCACTCACTTCTACAGCAGTTTTTTATGGGTTCTTTTCTCATGCAATTTTTTTTAAGTCGCGACAATTTGAAATGCACCCGTCTGCATCGGTCATGTCTCATTCTATTATCAGTTCTCATTTATAAAGACACGCCTTATTGTAATTGTAAAACTTAACTTTTTTTCCTGTGTTTTGCCTTGCATTGCTCTGTGTGGAGTGGTATGTTCCAAGATGGAACTAACCACTTCTTCCTGCAATTCTCCTTTTTCAAAAATGTTTTTCAGGTGCTTGAACTAAAGCCAGATTACAACGAACAGCTAAGGCCCTATTTATTTAAAAAGGCAACCGCATAGCCTATGTAACCGGTGTATCGAAAGGGGTTTTTTACACAACTGAGCAAACAGTTTTTGGATAAATTATGTCAAGTTTATTGATCAGAAAACTTGACATTTATTTGGATGCTATATTCTCCACCACTCCCTTCATCAACACAGAACAAAGCGGTTTGCTTGTATTTTTCAGTTGTACATTAATTCGCTTACGGATTTCTAAAGTGTGGTAAATGGTTACAATGGCTTCTTGAACTTTAATATCAGGGATTGGAAGTTTTACATTACATCTATGCTTATTTAATTCATTAAGGACGGCCAAAAAATGTAATGATGATGTCCGCATAATATCAAGCAAAATAGAACGCTGCAAGTATAAGGGTGCTGCACTTGCGACAACAATGCTACATTTTCACCCAAAAGCTTCCTTCATAATTTCGGTTTGGTTAGTTACCAAGGCAAGAACCATTCATCAATACGTAGTGGTCATATCTTCATCTACGCACACTATATAATCTGCTTTGCCTTTGTTTTCTGCTAATAGCCTGCTTACATCCTTTTGTAAGACCGTGCTAATGGTAGCTACTCTAACACCGGTACGGGCTTTGCGCAGGTACCAAACAATTCCATCATGGTTATCGGAATGGTAGCTGCCGTTGTAGTGAATAAACAAGCTGCCAGGCACTGCACTTTGCAGAATGGAAAAGGCCATGGTCGCATCCTTAGACGCTTGGGCCTTTACCAAGGTAGAAGAGCCGTGGCCACCCATCATGGTAAGCATATTGGTATAGCCCGGAAGGGTAGAATCAAAATTGAAGGGAAGTGGAGCCATCCAACTTTTTTCGATGGCCGTCAGGGTATCCAACGCAGCAAAACCACCCCTATTTACCAGCGAGGCATAGCGACGCGGTATGTTGGTGGCTATAAAGGGCAGCTTGTTGGCTTTGGCAAAATTTACCAACGGAGCATAGTCCGTGGAATAGTTGTTCCATAAGCGTGCAGTGGTATCCAGCCCTTTGGCAGTAAGCTTGCCCTGCAGGTACTTGTTCAACGCATCCTGGTTGTCACGCTCAAACATTTCAGCGCCCAATATCAACTGCCGGTGTTCGCTGGCGTCTTTCGTTATTTCCAATTGCAGCCAATGGATAATTGGGTTGTTGTGCAGCTCACCTATAAGTACAATATCCTCTTTTACCAGTTGCCTCATCATCTTACCATAATTCACTTTTTTACCTTTTGCATTGTAGAGCACATAGGCGGGTTTTTGTTGCCCCGCGGCAGCTATTGCCAGTACAAGGCTAGTAAGCAACAATAGATACATTTTCATATTGCGAGAGTATGAATACGCAACTTAATGGAATATTATTTGTCAGCATTTTACCATAAAAATCAATGGCTTAGTTATACTTAGGACAAGAAAGGCTACTGAAATTTGGCCTTGTAGTTTTGAGAATGCCACCTGATTGCCAAATGTAACTGCGTGATCTTCCACAAAAAAGAGAAAAGGTGATGAGTTACAACGACCCTTTTTAGCGCCTGAAGTTAAAGCAAGCAAAGTTGCAGCACACCGACAACTCGAGGTTTTGGCTTTTTAAAAATGGTCAATAGAATTACTACAAGTACAAGAGTGCGACGCAAGAAAAGCTAAATAGAAAAATCCGGTTTGGTTCCAAAAAGTCTTAGAAAATACGGGCTGGCACCGGCGTACAGCAGTAAACTGTTGTATTGAAAAGCTTTTTGTGGACCAATAGTATATACAAATAATCGCTTTTATGTTGGTTAATGATTCGCCTATGTTCTTCCTCAAATAAATAGTTTTTCAAGCCGAAGTCCTTTCTCAAAAACCTTAAATTTTCCGTTTCAACCCTGCCTGTCTTCAAAAAACTCACTGATCACTTCAACAAAAAACAACTGGCACCTGTTAAGTAATAACTTTATTATACTATGGCAAATCCTTCAATTAAACTGGTAAATGCAATTAGGCAAACAGCGAAGCGCCTGCACAATGGCGCAACGTACGCCTGGGGCAATCATGGAAGCTGCAATTGTGGCAATCTATTGCAGGTAGTAACAAAACTAAGCCGACAGCAGATTTTAAGCTATGCCCATTCTGGCATTGGTGAGTGGACTGAACTGGCGGAAGAGTATTGCAGTGTTAGCAATACGCCGGTCTACCTCATGGTCTCGTCGCTTGAAGCTATTGGGCTTACCCCAACCGACATCCATAACCTGGAGTACCTGGAAGATAAGACGGTGTTGCAACAACTACCCGGCGGGTTTAGATGGCTAAAGAAAAATGTGCGGGAAGATGTGATTGTTTATTTTGAAACATTTGCCAATATGTTGGAAGAAAGATTGCCGAAAAACGAGGCGGTAGAAATAAGTGATCCCCCGGTGTACGTGGAAGATCTTATGGGCGTGTTGGAAGCGGTTGAAGCGTAATGTGATTTGATACCGGCACGTTGGCTTTGTTTCTTGCTGAACCCTCTGCTGGTTGTTTTTACCTTGCACCTTTTGATTACGTAAATAAAGCAAAAAGCCCCGTGAGGGGCTTTAGTTTTTAAAAGGAGGGAAGGGCTCCACCCAATAGATGCAGCGCAGCCCTTTTTTCCCAACTTCAACCAAGGTTAAAAGGCATAGGCCATCATAATTACATTGTGTAACGCAGGAGTGGGGTTGTGCTCATCAGCCTGCGCTGTTACAGGCGGAGTAGGTTTACCTACGCTTGCCTGGCTGTACTTGTAGCGTGCAGAGTCGGCGCGCCTGGGTAGGGTGTCTACCGGCTTTTGCAATTCGCGGTTCAGGTCGTCCAGCTCTTTTTGCTTTTGGAGCCTTTCTTTTTCCAATTCTTCCCGGCTTTTCCTGTATTGCTCCAATACTTCATTTCTTTCGTTGTTGTTTTCGTCATCATCCCGGTTACTCATCTTATCAACACGCTCCAGGCCACTTGCCGTCATTACATATTCCACGTTGCGCTTCCACGACAGTGCTCTTGTCTCTTCATTGTCTTCCCAATCCCAATAGTCATTGCCGGGGCCAAAATCAACGCTAACATCATTGCCCCAGCCTATATTATCATTCACCAGTATTCTTTTGCCCAACGGTACAGCTATGGTAACAATTACCTGTTGGTTGCGAAATTTTTCGGTTTTGTTAATGCCTATTCCTTTGTCGAGGGTAAGGAGGCTATCCACTTGAGAAATATTGAAATTGATCTTTGATGCGATGGCTTCCGCCCTTGATTTAGTGCTGCCATTGGCCATTTTGATCATTCTTACCTGGAAGCTGTCTCCTGTTGCCCGGACGATGCGCAGGCGAACATTTTTTACGAATACGGTATCCTCATTGTCCATCGTGCTAAATGGCTCCAGGCGCAGCCAGTTGTTGTTGTAGTACCTGTTCCTGGCCGATGATTTAACTTCCAGTTTGTTGAGAGAAGGATTAGAAAGTGCAATGGTTTGCTCGGCCGGGTAATTGCGGTAGCGGAAGTCGCTTCTTAGAGACACAATCAGGTTTACAAAACAAATAAGGCCAAATATCCAAAGGGTAAGAAAGGTTAGGCGTATAATTCCGCTCTTTCCTCTTTTTCCTGCTATTCTCCTTATTATGCCTGTTACAATAGCTATCACCGGCACCCACACAAAAAAGATAAGTGTGCCCCAGGCCAACACAGACTGAAAACCATCATTGAGCACATAGGAGGAGTAAGAGGGCAACAGACCTGTGAGTACAATACCCAAAGCAAACAGGCCCACTACTATCCCAAAAAGTATACAGCCCACTACGAAGTATACAAATATCTTAATGAGCGTACCTAGCACGTGACCCAGTCCGCTTCCGGTTCTTCTGCCGGCGGCGGCCGCTTCGGTGCCCACCCTTTTACCTGCGCTGCTTAAATTCTCGCCTACCACTTGTGCCCGCTCTTTCAACTCGTTGCCAAGGGCAGTAGCGCGGTCTTTAAAACCTTCCAGGTCGCCCTGTATAGTTGTTTTAATATTGTTCAGGTCTACCTTCTCGCCTTTCATTTCCAGCTTATCGGCAGCACTTTTTGCTTCTGGCAATACCAGCCATAATATGATGTACACTACTACGGCCCCCGGGCTAAATGAAAAACTCATGAAGTGCGGAAAATCCCACCAGCCCCAATGGCCCCAGCGAAAAACGAACGACAGGAACGGTAGCAGGAACAATAAGCGGGGCACCCATACCGGTACAGAAAAGTATTGGGCAAGTCCGCTACAAACCCCGGCAATTATTTTGCCTTCAAGATCGCGAAACAGGCGTTTACGCCTTGAACCAATAACAACCGAAGAACTACTGGGCACGGCAACCCATAATATCAGGTAAGGAATAAACAACACACCCACAAACACTACAAATATGATCCTGATAATAAGTGGATCTACATTAAAGTAGTTGGCCAAACCACTACATACACCGCCTAAAAATTTGTGGTTCTCGTCGCGGTACAATTTCTGACGTCCCGAACCCTGGTAGCCAGTATATGTATGCCCTGTTGACTCACCTTCCAAACGAGCGTGCACTTTTGCTTCATCCGCATCAAAATCTTCCGGGCGGCCCATGCTGTTGATGATGTTGTTTACATCAATGTCATTTATACAGGTGCTGCCTTTTTTAATCCGTTCGTCAAACAATTCTGCTATTCTGCCTTCTATGTCATTTATAATCTCATCTTTTCCTTCCTCGTTGGCAAAAAAGAGGCGCAGGCTATCAACATACTGCTTAAGCATGTCGTAGGCAGTTTCCTCTATCGGTATCACCCTGCCCTGGAAGTTTATATTAATTACCTTTTTCATGATTGTTTCAATTTGGTTCCGCAGGTAGCGGAGTGGTTGGTTAAAGTTGGTTGTCCGGGTTTACTACAGGTTCAGATGGAGCGGTTAATGTATTTACTGCGTTCGCCAGTTCGTTCCAGGTTGCCTCCAGTTCCCCGTAAAAAGCCAAACCCTTATCCGTCATACAAAAATATTTTCGGGGGGGACCGCTGTTACTTTCTACCCAGCGGTAGGTTAAAAAATCAGCATTTTTCAACCGGGTTAACAGTGGGTATAGGGTACCTTCTAAAATGTGAAGGTTTGCAGCTTTCATTTTTTCCACGATATCACTGGGGTATACTTCACCCTGGCGAATGATGGACAAAATGCAAAACTCCAGTACCCCTTTCCTCATCTGACTTTGTGTGTTATCAATATTCATCTTTGGAGTTTTTGGCCCCTTGCGGAACCTTGATTTTTAATTTGCGCGTTTATATCTCTTTTTGCCAGGTGGTTTTTTGATAAGGCCTTTACCCCAAAACGACCGTTTAAAAAAGAACTATTGCCCTTTGACAACACAAAGATGAAGATAAATCAAATACTATGCAATACAAAGTACCTTATTTATTTTAGTAGTGGGTGGTAGCTGATAATGAGCAAAGCCAGAAACTGTTATAAATCAATTATTTAGACGTATAACACTCTCTTAGAACAAATGCATGAATTTGATTACCGGCATCTTTTAATGATGAATGGTACTTGGTATCTTCCCGGTTTTTGCGCAGAAGATTCATTTTACCAGTCAAGGTCTATGAATGATGTTTGAAAATTGGTGTCTAAAGTGGATCAGGTTACACATAACAGAATAGACATTCGATACGAAGAGGAGAAAACAACATATAACAACTGGCCACAGTGCATCATGAACAAACACTCTAAATTTGTTCGCTATCTAAATTTTTCTTCCGACAGAAATAGTTCTCAATGAAAATCAGCTTCAGGAAATTGAAATTGGTACCCAATACCCTGCAATAAGCAAAGAATTCTATAACGCCATTTTGGGTCTGGACACTATGGTTGACCAGGAAAATTTGAAAGTGTTTTTTAACCAACTTTTGCATCGGCAGACGACAGTAAAGGCCGTTAATTCACCAGTGTTTGTAAGAACACACTAACGGCCAGAAGCCGTTTAATCTTGCAGGAGTTTGTGTACCAGAAAGAAAATTTTGAACTTAACGACTTTCTAAAATGAGGAAAACGAAGAGATAACGTTTTTCCTTTGAAATAAGATAAAAAGCATTTAAAAAGTTACCGTTTTGTTCATGCATATACTGATATTTTAACCGTTAACCTTCAACATAATGTACTTTTAATTTTCCTGTTATATTAAGGTGCAATAAGAAATAAAGTTCTTCGTTATTTACCGTTACAGTTTATAGAAATATTCAGTTCTATAGCAGAACCCAATAACATGAACAACCAAAACCGCTCTAGTCTTACCTCGGGTATTAATAAAATATTACCAATTGTAATCGCTATTTTTTGCTGTTTTACAGCCATTGCCCAAACCACAAGTTGGAAAGGAACGAGCAGTTCAAGCTGGACAGACGCTTCTAACTGGTCTAATGGAGTACCTACGTCAACAATTGACGCGATTATAGGGGATGCAAGTTTTTCAGGCAGTAATCAGCCAAATATTTCTTCCATTGCAAATGCCCGCTCTATTACTATTGGAGGAGCCGTTTATGCAAAGCTGACAATAAGAAGTACCACTACTTTTCATAGCCATTTAGTTATTAATGCTAATGGGGTAGTTGATCATGGCAGTACCTCGCTTTATTTGAAAGGAGATTTTGCAAACAATGGTTCTTTTCTGGTAAGCGGTCTTAATAACGCCACCTATTTTTCAGGCGTAAGTCAAACCATCCTTGGCTCGTCATCAATAAGCTTTCTTAAGTTGTATATAAACGCAGGTGCAACAGTAAACCTGGAAACTAATATTGCCACGTCCACGTTGCTCTATGTATATGGAACTTTTAACCCAGGTGAAGCTCCCATAAACCAGGTGACTGGAAATAAAGCCATACAGGTGTACTCGGGTGGTAAGCTTAAGATTACAGCCCCAACAGTATCCGGCAACTATAATACAAGTGCAATAACTTTCAATGCCAACTCAACGGCTGAGTATTGTGCAACAACAACTAACCAAATTGTAAGCAACTACACCTATACCCATTTGGTAATTAGTGGTACAGGTACCAAGAGCCTTAGTGCAAACCTTTCTTCATTAACATCTTCATCAATTAGCTACGGAAATATTTACGTTTACGGAGGCATTTTCGACCTTGGCATTTACACCGCTAGTCGTGGTACTACAACTACGGGCGGGTATTTTCAAGTAGCCGACGGCGCAACATTACGCATTGGCGGCACCAATACTTTTCCGGCTAATTATGCCACTACATCATTGGCTGAAAATAGCACAATTCAATATGCCGGTCTTGCTCAAATCGTTTCAGCTAAAACTTACGGGCACTTATATCTTTCAAGTTCATCAGGAAGCGTAACTAAAACGATGCCTGCGGCAACTCTTAATATTGCAGGCAATTTTACCCTTGCTAAAGGCCTAGGTACCGGGGTGGTATGCACAGCTACAGGCACAATGGCGGTTGCTGGTTCAGTAGACATTGGCGCCGCCACTACCTTTGGTGGAGCCACTTTTCAACACACGGTTGGAGGTAATTGGACAAACAACGGAACTTTTACGACATCCACCAGCACTGTTACCTTATCGGGTACAAACGCTGTTATTGGAGGGGCTTCAGTAAATGCCTTCAACAACCTTGTATTGGCCGGGGCAAATGTATCTACAGCAGTTACCAGCATTACTGTTGCTGGCAATCTGTCCACTTCTGGCGTCGGAACTTTTACCCACAACCTCGGAACCCTCACTATGACCGGAGCTGCGAAAACCATAAGTGGTACCGGCTTTCTGCTAAATAATGTTGTAGTATCTGGTTCGGCATCAACGGTAGGTGCAATTGCCGTGGCTGGTAACCTTACCATAAATGCCGCTGCTTCCCTAACCAGTACAGCAGGTATGATAGAAATGACCGGTATGTCTAAATCCATAGCCTCAATTGGTACATTAAACCTGTTTAAACTTACTGTCTCCGGTACAGTAACAACGGCAACCAGCTTTTCAATATCCTCTACGCTAAGCATAGCAGGTACTTTTTACGCCAGCGCGGGAACGGCAACGTTCACGGGCAGCAGTGTGCTTGAAGGAACAGCCAACCTCTTCAACGTAACGCTCAATGGTACTTCACTCCAATTATCAAGCGATGCCGAACTGGGTGTTGCGGGCACATACACAATAACGGCCGGTGGTTTGAATACTACTTCCACAACACCCAACACCGTGCATTTTAATGGAGCTGTGGCACAAACAATTGCGGCAGGCACCTTTCACAACCTTACGCTTAGCAATAGCAATAAAACCGCAGGCGGAATTTTAACCATAAACGGAAACTTTACAAATAATGCAGCGGCTACTTTCACCGCCTCAACATTTACCCATGTTTTAAAGGGCAACTGGATCAACAATGGAACCTTTATCGCCGGCACCTGTACTATTCAATTTACAGGAACTGCAAATGCATCCATTACTGGTATAACCACCTTTAACATTCTAACCCTTAATAAATCAGCAGCTACTAACACGGTCACCTTGCTTGGCAATACAAATGCTGCAACGGTCAATATGGTGTTGGGT
>MWWF01000232.1_pt1 | contig 11206 bp, 4 predicted proteins | sample 1047351 | NCBI WGS metagenome assembly MWWF01 (sample SAMN06349970, study PRJNA376086) | soil metagenome | isolation source: MGM-3 sample Antarctic (ecotone) soil | place: Antarctica
AGGCAGTACAGACCTTGATGAAAGAACGTTTTCCCAATGGAGCATGGATGCGTGATGAGGCTCTGCAGAACTTCAACAAAGCCAAAACTCCGGAGGAAAAAGAAAAACTATACAACGAATTTTTAACGGCGTATGCTCCTTTTAGCAAGGCTGATGACAACCTGCTTGACCGCCTGGCCTCTGGCATTGCCAATGCCTACGCCACAGCAGGTAATTACGCTGCCGCTAAAACTTATTTCGCAAAGATCAAGAGTAACGGGACGGTTTCAAATGGGCTTAACAACCTTGCCTGGAAACTGGCAGGCGAGGGTATTAACAACAAACCGGTAGATGTAGACAATGGCCTTGCATTTTCCAAACAGTCGCTCGATGCCATTGGCCTTGAAAAGAAAACACTAAAGGACAAACCTCCTTACTTCACCGAGAAACAATACCGCAAAAGTCTCGACAACAGCTATAACATGTTTGCTGATACTTATGCTACCCTGCTTTACCACAAAGGTGATTACGCACAAGCTTACACTATTGAGAAAGCCGCCGTGGAAGGCTTTCAGCGCAAGGATGTGAGCATGAACGAAGCCTTTGCTGCACTTACGGAAAAAACAAAAGGCCCCAAAGCAGCACAAGCCGAACTGGAAAGTTTTTTAGAAGAAGGCAAGTACACACCGGCTATGAAAGAACAACTGCAGCGGCTTTATCTTGCCGCAGGCAACAGCGGGGAACAGTGGACAAAATACGTTAACAATATTGAAGAGCAGGCCTACAACAAACTAAAAGCCGAACTGGCAAAAACCATGATTAACATGCCAGCGCCGCAGTTTGCTTTAAAAGACATGAGTGGAAAAGAAGTAGCCCTTTCATCATTAAAAGGAAAGATTGTAGTGGTTGATTTTTGGGCTACCTGGTGCGGCCCCTGCATTGCCTCTTTCCCCGGAATGCAAATGGCTATGAAAAAGTTTAAAGACAATAAGGATGTAGTATTCCTGTTTATTGATACCTGGGAAAATGATTCTAACCGCGTACAAAAAGTAACCGAGTTTATAGCCAAGAATAAATATGATTTCCATGTGTTGTACGATGATGCCAAAGCAAAAGAAGGAAATGATTTTGTAGTGGTTCAAGACTTTAACGTGGAAGGCATTCCCACAAAATTTGTAATTGACCGCAACAGTAACATTCGCTTTAAAACCGTTGGCTTTAATGGCAGCGCCGATGCTATTGTAAGCGAACTGACGGCAATGATAGATATGGCTGATGGCGGAAGTAGCGGGCCTGTCAAGAAAGCGTTCTAAAAAAATATTGTCTTAATAAAACGCCATGTTGCCAAACAGCCCGGCGCTTTGTTAAAGGAGGTTGCATTACTGGCCGCCGGGCTAGATTTTACGGAGGTGAGTACTTGCCTGTAATACTTCTCTTAAGCATCTGTGACGTTTAACCTGGGTTGGGAAAGGGTTGCGCTCCTTTTGCTTTGTGATTGTAATCGGCATTCTACTTAATAATTTGTGATTTTGTTTTACATAATTGTTGAATTCCTTAATTCAGCACCCTTTAGTAATAATAGCAACTCTTTGAGTTTACCTAACTTGGTTTCTAATTTGTAACACTATCTATTAAATTGAATATTTTATAGAATGGCTACTGCCAAAATCAAACCTCGCCATAAACGCTTACTTTTTATATTTCTCATCCTTAGCGGAGTATTGGCGCTTTCCGTTGTGGCACTGCACATTTGGTTTGTGAACAATGCCCGTAGTGTGTTAGTAGAGATGGTACACACCAAATCGAAAGGAAAAATAAAGCTGAAGCTTTCCCAACTTAGCTTCGATTTCGTTTCTAATAAATTACAAATAAAAGAAGCTGACCTTACGAGCACCGATAGTGTATCCCAACCAGCAACCTATCACATTCAATTCCGTAAACTCACCTTACGTGTCACCTCTTTTTGGAAACTCCTTGTGCAGAAGAAGCTCCTGTTAGATTCAATTCACCTTCAGGATCCACGTGTAGAGGTGATGCAATGGCGCAAAGACACCAGTCAAAAAAGTGTCAGGGGCGAATTATCTGTAACCCAGGAAATGGGGAAATTATACAACTCAATGCTCGATGTGCTGGATGATTTTGGTATCAGAAGGATAATTATTAATAATGCGCAACTGAGTTTAGTAAACAAAATGAAGGCGTTTTCTGACCCGGTAACCGTCTCTGATATTTATTTTGATTTAAAGCGAATGGCTGCAGACACAAAAAAACGCGATGCTTTTGTGGCAAATGAACAAAGTATTGAGTTACGAATAAGAGATCAAAGCATAACATTACCCGGTGGACGGCACCGGCTTTCATTTAAAAACTTTGAACTTGAATTGTTGAGAAAGCACATACAGTTAGATAGCTGCACTATACGGGCACTGGCTACTGACAGCTCAAAAAGTAGCTACACTATTTTTTTTAAGAAGCTAATGCTCGTAGGTGCAGATTTTGAATCAATGTATCTCCACAACCTTATCCGGGCGGATTCTGTTTATTGCGAAGCACCCCTCATTAATATTAACCTGAATACTTCTGGCAGTGCATCAAAGAGAGGAGACCGGCCTGACCCAGACCGTATTATACAGGAATTAACCGGTGATCTTGATTTGGCTTTTATTGGGGTTAAAAATGCCGGCATCCATATTAATATAAACGGGAAAAAGAACGAGTCTTTGTTTAACTCTAACAATGATGATTTTAATTTGCATGGCTTGCGCATCAATGCTGATTCCAGCAAACCGGTAGTTGTAAAGCGGTTTGATATGCTAATGAGAAATTACCGTCTTTACAACGAAGACAGTTCCGCATCGTATGCTTTTGACAGCATTCATTTCAACAACAACAAAATTGTACTGAGAAATTTTTTGATTACCACTGAATTAAACCGGAGCAAAAAAATCGATTACCGCGATTTTAAAATACCCTATTTTGAATTAACGGGTTTGAATTGGAATGAATTGATCTTTGCGCAAAAACTAATAGCACAGGAAGCAAAATTATACAACGCGGTTATCAATTATAAAACAACTGGCACTACCCGGTCCCGAAAGAAAACCAACCTTTTCTCCGCCCTTCAGTCCATCGCCGGCTTTGTAACCCTTAACAAAGTAAATGTAGTAAACGGCCAGATCAATATGAAGCTGGGAGCAACTACCTCTCTTACACTTCAGAATGCAAATCTTAGCTTGTTTAGTAATCAATTGCTGCAGTCAAAAAATGGTGAGGGTTTACGCAGGGCGCTGGATCGTCTTTCTTTCTCCAATGGTTTCTTAAAATTAAAAACGTTGATGGTGCAATTGCAAAACGTGAGCTCCACACCGGATAATTTAATTCACGCAGACCGTATTGCCCTGGGCAGTACAACTAATAATATCAAAGGGTTTATGAATGCCGTGGATATTGATAACATCTTTTTAGATGATATGGATAAAACAATTGTAGTAGATGGCGTCCGGTGGCAGTCCGCATCTCTGTCACTCCAAAATTCACCTGCATCAAAAGGTTCACCAGCAAGTACAGGAAGCATTGAGCTGAAAAATATTGCTGGTAACAACACGCAGCTCAATGTTGGCAATGGGAAAATGTCTGCATCAACTTTTGTGTCTTCCCTAAAACTGGCTTCGCTTTTAAAAAATGGCAACAAACCGCTGCAAACAAAAACCCTTTCGGTTGCAGGCAGGAATTTGGATGTGGACAACAAGGGCACCAAAATAAATGTGGCCTCATATCAAATCTCCGGTAATGCACCATCGTTTCTTTCGGGAGTAAGGTTCGAACAAATAGAAGGAAAAGATTCCCTAACCATGTCTGCGCCACGTATTATTTTTTCAACCGAGGTGAATGCACTTCTTGCAAAAGATATCCAACTAAAAGATGTAGAGGTACTTCAGCCGGTTATTAACATAAATAAATGGAATACGATAAAAAAAGAAAATACCGGAAAGCCGTCAGCTATCCGTATTGATCGCATAAGGGTCACCGAACCCGATATTCATATAACCCTTCATAAAAATGATTCGGTTTCTATCATCAGTCTGCCCCAATCTAAAAACAGTATAGTGCAAGCATCTGACTTAGTTATAAACAGCGAAGGTGTACAACTGGGTTCACTATCTGCAAAAACAACTGCCGCCACTTTTGTAAAACCAACCGGCGAAGTTATTGGAGTAGAGAAAGGTGTGGTTGAACTGGATTTTTCTAACCTGGTGTTGTCAAAAAAAGGAGGTACATCCTCGTGGAGTGGAGTAGTAAATAATCTATACCTCCAAAATCCAAACAGTTTTAGCCTTGGTAAGGTTAAAAGCAAATTATTAATGAATCAATTGTCGTTAGGCAACTTAAACCTTTCCTCTGCTAATTTATCGGATGTGAACCAGTTACTTAAGTACAATGTTTCTGCCTGGTTGCGCACCGGCACGGGTCAATATATTGACAGTGCCACTACACTAAATTGGTACAATGCAGAATACAGTTACAAAAACAAGACACTATCATTGGATTCTTTTTACTACCATCCTACACAGCCAAGAGATTCCGTTGTAGCCAATACACCTTATCAATTCGATTACATTACCTTTCGTACAGGCCCGGTGAAAATCACTGATTTTAACTTGGAAAAATATAAAAAGGATAGTGCGTTGCAGGCGAATGCAATCAGTTTTACGAACCCGGTGATCACTGTTTACCGCGATAAATTTCCACCCTCCCGAGTGGGTAAATACAAGCCTCTTCCTGTCGGCATGATCCGGAATATAAAATTGCCGGTTTCAGTAAAAAAAATAAACCTGTATGAGGGAATGCTCACCTACATTGAAAGGAATGCAAAGACCAGGGCTGAAGGAACCATATTACTTACCCATATTAATGGAGGGCTTTCCAATATTAAAAACAGGAATATTGCGGAAGGTGATTCATTAATGTTAAATGCAAATGCCTTCCTGATGGACTCCGTACAATTTAACCTGCGAGTCAGGGAATCATATACTGATAGCCTGAAAGGATTTTTAATGACACTGCGCATGAATTCAACCTCTTTATCTTTTTTAAATCCTATGCTGGCTCCGCTGGCAAATGTCATTATTAGATCAGGTACCATTGATTCGTTCCAAATGCGTGCAATTGGGCGGGAAAATCTTGCATTAGGGGAAATGTCTATGTACTATCATAACCTGCGAATTAAATTGGTCAAGGGCGGTGACCAAAATAAATCAGGTTTTTTTAGAAATATTGCCAGCTCACTAGCCAATACTTTTGTTATAAAAAGAAACAATAATGGACGCACAGGCGTGGTGTATTATGAACGCGAACTTGAAGGGTCGTTCTGGAATTATATTATAAAAATGACCTTAAGTGGATTGGCTACCAGCGTGGGTGTAAAAAAGAATCGCAAGTACCTGAAATCCTATGAACGTGAATTGAAGAAACGGGCACTCCCGCCGATTGAATTTGAATAAACCTTCCCTTATTTATTATTCTTTTACGTAATTTTTTTGCAAAAGTCTTGTCGGCAATATTCTTAAAAAAGCGTTTTAGAAATTATTTTAGAAGAACAACCGCCGTGCTTTAGAGAGCACGGCGGTTGTTATTTACAGATATGGTTTGCTTGCAACGTGAATCTAATATGGAGGAGTTGTAAGCTCATTGTTTTGCCACCATTGAATTTTGCTTCATTGCTACTGTGCACAAAAGAAGTTTGCAACCACTACATAACCCATCCTAAAAAAACCTCTTTTCTTTTTCAATCTTTCGATACGGCTTTGTAAAAAAATTATCAATAGTCTTATTGAAATCATCTTTATAAACAATAGGTGTGGAGTGGCCGCTGTTGGGTAAGATCCATAAATAAGACTGCGGAATTGCATGTGCAATCAGCATTGTATGCTCTGGTTTTATTACATCATGGTCGCCACCAATTACTAAAGTGGGTACGGCAATCTTTTGAAGATCGGTTAAAGGAATATGCGGTTCTTCAACTAATAACCGCATCAGTTTCCAGCCGGCTTTTTCCTGGGCGTTTTTATCACTCTTGGCCTTCAGCGTTGTATAAGTAGGTAATACCATCTGTTCTACATCACTATAAACAGCGGTAGTATCGGGCCATAGATTGGCGCCGGTTATCGCCAGCTTTTTTACTTTTTCAGGGTGACGAATAGCTAACAACAACCCATTGATACCGCCATCGCTCCAGCCAATTACGTAAGCCGAGTCAATCTTCATCTGGTCTAACAATGCAGCATAATCGTCAGCCATCATTTCATACGAAAGCGAGTCGGCAAGGTCAGTGGAAGCCCCTTGTGCACGGCTGTCAGCAATAATGACTTTATATTTTTTAGAGAAGTATGGAATCTGGTTTACAAAATCGGAAATAGAGCCACCATTGCCGTGAATGATGAGCAGCGGCTTCCCAGTACCATATGTTTCAGCATACATTTTAAACCCACGGAGGTTGTAAAATTTTCCGGTCGCTTTATTGTTGCCATACGGGATGCCGGTTGTATTTTTTGTAAGCCGGGCAAATTCTTTTTCCAGATCGGCTTGAGCAAAACCAGTAGCAGTATAAATAATAAGTAATGTAGTGATGATATGCTTTCTCATGGTGAGTGGTTTGTGCTGTTAAATATCCGAAAGTTTTGAGTGCAATGTTTGAATGAATATTCTCTTAAAGATGTCTGTTTTTCTTACGATGATATAGCTGGCTCAATAGAATTACAGAATGTGCAGGAGTGTACTCAAACAATACTGAAACAAGTTCAGCACAAGGTTCAGCGCAAACCCGCAAGTGAAGTTTAATAGTAGCGATTAGCTATGTAAAAAACTTTTACACATCTACTGTATCATACACCACCACCTTCTCCCAAAGTTGGGAGCAATCAGCAATAAACTTTTGATGAATTGGATCAACCTGATAGGCTTCCTGTCCTGCGAGATCATTAAAAAAAAGGAGTTCCGATGCGCTGTAGGTGCTATCCACCACCGTGCGGTCTTCTGTTGCGGCGGGCACACCAATATAAATGTTGCGAACGGTTGTAATGTTTTTAAGTGTTTGCAGGCCGGCTAATAATTCTTCCAGGTCTTCTTTAGAGGAAGGATTTTTAAGCCAAAAGAAAACATGATGAATTACCATTTTAAAAGTTTGTATGGCGAAGATACTGTCACAATTGAGTGTGCATTGCCTAAGGCGATATAGAATAAAACCAAACAAATATTCCAGGCAGCGTTATTTTTTGCTGACAGCTATCTTCACTTATAGTATCCGGGTATCGGATTGTTTACTATAATTTAGTTAGTGCATTACCTTTTTACATGAAATCCTTTTTTCTTTTTATTGAACATACCCACCGTAGTTTTCGTCTTTTGGTTTCCTTAGCCGCAGGCATCCTTGTTTTCTTCTTATCCAAAACACCTTATGCAGCGGGGCTTTCCTTTTTATATGGATGGATAAGTTTTGCTACCGTCTCTCTGTTATTTACCTGGACAACTATATTGGTGCGCCAACCGGAGCAAATAGGAGTTATTGCCCGGGAGCAGGATGATAAAGTATGGATCATTTTTTTATTGGTAATAAGTGCCGCCTTTATTTCGTTGTTTGCCATTATTCTACTACTGAAAGGGTTACCTTCTTATTCCAAAAAAGGACTTAGCCTGCACATCGTTTTATCTTTAGTATCAGTAGTGCTTTCCTGGGTGTTGATTCATTCGGTTTTTACCATACGCTATGCGCATTTGTATTATGATTTTCCGGATAAGAATAAAAAGGGATCCGAAAAAAAAAAATTCGCCGGCGGCCTACAATTTCCAGGTGATGAAGCGCCGGACTTTCTTGATTTCGCCTATTTTTCTTTTGTACTTGGCATGACTTTCCAGGTGGCCGATGTAAATATTACGGGCCGCCCAATACGAAGGCTGGCGTTATTGCATGGGTTTCTATCTTTTATTTACAATACGGCTATTATTGCACTGAGCATTAATATTATTTCGGGACTGATAGGAAAATAGCTTCAAATTACTTAACCGTTTAATTACAGCTCCCCCGAAAAAGGTTCCTAAATATTTTAGTAAAATCATAGTTTTGATGATAGAACACCAATTGCAGAATATCGAACAAAAGAACTAGGAATATTAAACCAGGAAGTGAAAGACAGCATTGAAACAACGAGAAACGAAAGAAAGAAAAACACATGACCACAAAAGAAAGGCAACTCCAAAAATTTACCGAAGAATACAACCGTCTCAACGAACAGCAGCGCCAGGCCGTTGATCAAACTGAAGGCCCGGTGATGGTGATTGCTGGTCCGGGTACGGGCAAAACACAGATACTGGCAGCCCGTATTGGTAAAATACTTTTAGAGACCGATGTCCTTCCCTCCAACATTCTTTGCCTAACCTATACCGATTCAGGCGCCATGGCCATGCGCCGCCGGCTGCTGGAATTCATTGGGTCTGATGCTTATAAAGTAAACCTCTATACGTTTCATGCTTTTTGCAATGAAGTGATACAGGACAATCTTTCCCTCTTTGAAAAAAATTCTCTTGATCCAATATCCGAACTGGAACGCATTGAGATGTTGAAAGAGTTGATTGATGAATTGCCCAAGAACAATCCGCTCAAACGTTATCGTGGAGATGTGTACTATGAAATAAAAAATCTGCAGTCGCTTTTCAGCAACATGAAAAAAGAAGGATGGAAGCCCGGGTTTATTAACCAAAAAATTGATGACTATTTAAATGACCTTCCCAACCGCGAAGAATACATCTATAAAAACAACAGGGCGGGCCAATGGAAAAAAGGCGATCTGAAACAGGGAGCCATTGACGAGAAAAAAGACCGCATGGAAAAGCTAAGGGCTGCCGTAAATGAGTTTGACAATTTTCAGCAAAAAATGCGCAGCCGCAACCGCTACGATTTTGATGATATGATCAACTGGGTCATCCACGTGTTTGAAGACGACAAGCAGGTGTTGAGTAATTACCAGGAACGCTTTCAATATATTTTGGTTGATGAATACCAGGACACCAGCGGAACACAAAACAATCTTGTCAGCCTGCTTATTTCGTACTGGCATCAGCCGAATGTATTTGTAGTAGGCGATGATGACCAAAGCATCTATCGTTTCCAGGGCGCCAACGTAGAGAATATGCAAAGCTTTGCAGATACTTATAAAGACGATCTTTCCCGTGTAGTGCTGGTGAACAACTACCGTTCCACCCAACCCATTTTGAATATTTCCAAATCACTTATTGACCGGAACGAAGAACGCTTGATCAACCGGATGCAGGGATTGAGTAAAGACCTTGTGTCAAGCAATGATAAGGTGAGTAAGCTCACGCATTTGCCGTTGTTACATTCTTACCAAACATCAAGACAAGAGATGATTGGCATTACCTTACAAGTGGAAGAATTGATAGCAAACGGCATCTCAGCTTCCCGCATTGCCATCATTTATAAAGAAAATAAATGGGGCGAAGAACTGGCGAAATATTTCCGGTTGCGCCAGGTTCCTTTCTACAGCAAACGCAATTTGAATTTGTTGCAGATACCGGTGGCAAGACAATTGGTTTTGATGTTGAACTACCTGGCATCGGAACATTATATTCCCTTTAGTGGTGATGAAATACTGTTTGAAATTTTGCACTTTAACTGGTTCCATATTCCACCCATAGAAATTGCCAAACTGAGTATAGAAGCTGCTGAAAAAAAATATAGCAATGAGAAAACTACTCTTCGTTCTTTACTGCATAGCCGCAGTGTGCAACAACCTAAAGATTTGTTTGATACCGGCAGCAACGAAGAACTGAAAAATGCATCCCGCATTATTGAAGACCTCATTGCTTCTGTTCCTAATGTTACTTTACAGGTTTTGTTTGAAAAACTGGTAAGAGATGGTGGTGTGTTGAGTTACATTATGCAGCAACCCGATAAGCATTGGCTGCTGCAGGTTGTAACGGGGCTTTTTGATTTTATAAAAGAAGAAACTCGTCGCAACCCAATCCTCAACCTGAAAAATTTGGTAAACATTTTTGAATTGATGGAGAAGGAAGAGTTGAACCTGCCGCTTGTGCAAACCAGCGGAAGTGATAAAGGCGTGAACCTGCTAACAGCCCATGGCGCAAAAGGACTGGAGTTTGAATATGTATTTTTTGTTGGCGTCAATTCCAATTGCTGGGAAAAGAAAAGAAAACCAAGTGACGGCTATTCTTTACCAGATACCATATTCGCCAGTCAGCCGAAATATAAGGAAGAGGAAGAATTGCGACGACTATTTTATGTGGCGCTCACAAGAGCGGAGCAACACCTTATCATATCCTATTGTTGTTGCAACATAGACGGCAAGGAATTAGAGTCTTCTATGTTCATTGCCGAGATCAGGGAGCAGCACCAGTTACTAATTGATAAAAAAATCATCAGCGAAGAAACGGAAGCTGAATTCCAGGCGATTTTATTTAACGAAGAAGCCGCCCCCGAAATAGAAAAAATGGAGCAGGATGTGGTAAGCCGCCTGTTGGAAAAATTTGTGATGAACGTTACTGCATTGAATAATTATTTGGAATGTCCTTTGGGATTTTATTATAAAAATCTTGTCCGCATTCCTTCACCAAAAAATGAAGCCACTGAATTTGGTTCTGCGGTTCACTATGCACTGGAACAGCTTTTTCGTAAAATGCAGGCCACCGAACGCTTTGCTGCCAAAGAAGATTTCATTGGAGATTTTGACTGGTACATGAACCGTCATCGCGAAAGCTTTACCAGGGAACAGTTCAATAGGCGAATGGAGTATGGCGCGGAAGTGCTTGGCAATTATTATAACAAATACTTTGATAGCTGGAACAAGATTGTAGCTGTTGAAAGAAACATCAGTAAAGTGACGGTGAATGGAGTGCCCATAAAAGGTAAATTGGATAAGTTGGAATTTGATGGCCAGTTGGTGAATGTGGTGGACTATAAATCCGGCGATCCTGATAAGGCAAAACCAAAACTGGAAGGCCCGAATGATAAGCAGCCCAATGGTGGCGATTACTGGCGACAGGCCGTTTTTTATAAATTATTAGTTGACAATTACGATCAAAAAAAATGGCAGGTGATCAGCAGCGAGTTTGATTTTATTGAGCCCGATAAAAAGAAAGAATACAGCAGGGCAAAGATCATTATCCTGCCAGAAGATCTTGCTACAGTTAGCGAACA
>MWWF01000233.1_pt1 | contig 11205 bp, 11 predicted proteins | sample 1047351 | NCBI WGS metagenome assembly MWWF01 (sample SAMN06349970, study PRJNA376086) | soil metagenome | isolation source: MGM-3 sample Antarctic (ecotone) soil | place: Antarctica
TGATCATACACTGTGGGATTTTGAAGCAAATGCAAAGGCCACACTTGAGCAATTGCATATTGACCTTGATCTGGTTGAATAAATAGAATTTAGATTTGTAAAAGTTTCTAAAAATAATTGAAAGAATATGAATGCTGTCATCACAGGCGCCTCAAGAGGAATGGGAATGGCTATAGCAAAAATATTTGCCACGCATGGCTATAATCTTTTTTTATGTTCAAGGAATGAAAACAATTTGTTGGAAGCCAATGAAGAATTAAAAATGCAGTTTCCAAATATTACCATTGATGGGAAAGCATTTGACCTTGGAAAGAAAGAGCAGGCACAATTGTTTGGACAATGGATAAACAATACCGTTGATGGCATTGACGTGCTGGTAAATAATGCAGGCACATTTATTCCGGGAAATATTTGGGATGAACCCGAAGGCGCTTTGGAAACCATGCTGGAAGTAAATCTTTTCAGTGCATATCATACTACAAGAACGGTGTTACCAAAAATGATGGCAGCAAAGCGGGGACATATTTTTACTACCTGCTCCATTGCAAGCCTGGCTGCGTATCCAAATGGCGGCGCTTACAGCATCAGCAAATATGCGCTGCTTGGTTTTACAAAAAACCTGCGCAAAGAATTGTATGACTATGGCATTAAGGTGACAGCTATTATTCCCGGAGCAGTTTATACTGATTCTTGGAAAGGAAGCGGTGTTGCCGAACAAAGAATTATGGAAGCCGAAGACATTGCTAAAATGATCTACAGTGCTTCGCAACTTTCACTACAAGCCGTGGTGGAAGAAATTGTTATTCGTCCGCAGTTAGGAGATTTATGATACTGAATAAGTTATCTCTCGTCAATTAAATTGAACAAAAGCAAACAGTTACTTTTCTTAAATTCGTTAACAATGAAGAGGCTTGTCTTTCTTTTTTTGTTATCCGGTTTTCTTGATGCTGACGCACAAAAAATTCAAACTATTGTGCCGAAGCAGCCCATCATTATTGGCAACGCTTTTCAATTGCAATATGCTATAACTAATGCTGCGGAGTTTGAAAGTATGCTTCCACCCGTTTCAGATAGCATTCAATTAGTAAGTGGTCCCAATTATTACAAAGGCAGTATGATGATAAATGGGAAGATGCAGCCTGTATTGAATATTAGTTTTACGATGGTTGCATCTGCTCTCGGGCAAATAAAAATTAAAAGCGTTGCAGCCAATTTAAAAAATGGAGAAGTTCAAAACACCGTTGATGTTTTTATCACTGTGCTTCCACAACCAAAGGCAAGTTTTAGTGCAAGGTCAAACTATACTGATATGGCTTTGTACGCACCAACAAATAAAAAAGACCTTGAAAAATTAATTGATGAAAATCTTTTTATAAAAACAGAAGTTGACAAGCGAAGCTGTTTTATTGGGGAGCCGGTTGTCGCCATTTTTAAATTGTATTCAAGATTGCAATCTTCTTCTGAAGTAATCAATGCACCTAGTTTGTACGGATTTAGTGTGATGGATATGATCAACATCAACGAAGCACACGATGCAGTTGAAACTATTGGCGGAAAGGTTTTTAATACGGCTGTTTTAAGAAAGCTGCAACTGTATCCAGAACAAACCGGCAAATTGATAATAGATGAAATGGATTTGGATAATGAGATTGAGTTTGATAATTCATTCAATGGCAATAAAACTATTATTCAAAAATCACTAAGCTCAAACCCGGTTGTGATAATGGTAAAGCCATTGGCAAAAATTAAACCTGCTGATTATAATGGAGCAGTGGGAAAATTTATGATCAATGCAAAGTTGGAAGCTCAAAAAATAAACACACTTGAACAAGGAAAATTGATTGTAACAATAACAGGGAAAGGAAATTTTATTCAAATGGGACAGCCTGTTGTTCATTGGCCAAAAGGCTTTGATGTTTTTGAACCAACAATCAATGAAAACCTAAATAAAAGCATTGCTCCTTTGCAAGGTTCAAGAGAATACGTTTTCAATTTTACTGTGAACAAAGCCAATACTTATATTATTCCTGCCTTAAGTTTTTCTTTTTTTGATCCTGCTGCTGATTCATTTAAAACCATTAGAACTGATTCCTTAAAACTGGAAGTAGTAAAGGGTGAAAAAAAATCAGGTAGGGAAGTAAATAATGTAGAAACAAAAGTTGAAAAGAAGTGGTGGATATGGTTTGCATTTTTAATTTTGATTGCAAGCTCCATTACCTGGTGGAAATATGGAAGAAAGAAAAAAGCAGCTGCTGATTTTATTCCTGTTCAACAAAAAACTAAATACACAGAGCAAGTTTTATCAATGGACATTTATAACCTGTCAGATAAAATGGTTTGTATTCAAATTCAAAAAGTTTTGACAGAAGTTCAGGATGAAAATGCTTCACTTACCGAGGCGCAGAAGAAAGAATTGAACGCCATTAAAAGTGATTGCCAACTGCTTGCTTATGCTAATATTGATACCGAAGGAAAGAAAGAAGAGTTGAAAAGAAGAACGATCCGGCTGTTGCTGCAAATAGAAACTTGATCACTCAGCATACTTGTAACCAACGCCTCTTACCGAATGAAAATATTTTGGATTGCGGCTGTCTTCTTCAAAATACTTGCGAAAGTTCAAAATAAAATTATCAATGGTTCTGGTGGTTGGATAAACATTGTAGCCCCAAACAGATTGCAGTATTTTTTCTCTTGGAACTACTTCGTTTTTATTTTCCATTAGCAGCTTTAAAAGCATTGCTTCTTTTTTGCTCAGGCTAATCTTTTCACCTTTTGCTGTAGTGGCTTCCTGTGCTTTAAAATCAACGTTATGCCCGCCGAAACTATAAACGTCTCCAACACTTGATTTATCCTGCAGCCTTTTATTTTTTTGGATAAGTTTTTTTACTCTCAGTAAAAGTTCTTCAAGGTTAAAAGGTTTTGTAAGATAATCATCAGCGCCTTTTTTTAAGCCAAGCACTCTGTCAGCACTGCTGTCCTTTGCACTCAATATCAAAATCGGAACTTCTGTATTAAAAAGCCTTATGTTCTGCGTTACATTAAAGCCATCAATTTCCGGAATCATCACATCCATAATTATCAAATCAAAATATTCATTTTGCACCGCTTTCATTGCAGCAATACCATCGTAAGCAGAAGTGGTTTGATAACCTTCCATCTCAAGGTTCATTTTAAGCGCCTCGTGAAGATTTTCTTCATCTTCTACTAACAGAATGGACGGCTTAGTTGAATCAAACATTTTTTTTAAGTTGAAAATCTTACAATAAAATTACTGCCTTGTGGCTGATTATCTTCAATAGTTACATTGCCATTATGGTCTTCGGCAATTTTCTTACAGAGATACAATCCCAAACCGGTTCCTTTTGTTTTTCTTGTTTGCTCGTTGCCTGTGCGATAAAATTTTTTAAAAACATTTTTCTTTTCTTCATTGCTGATGCCGGTGCCCTCATCTTTTATTTTAATAAAAATAGTTCCGTTTGTTTGAGATAGTTCCAGTTCTATTGGTTTTTCTTTTGCAGAATATTTATTAGCGTTCTCTAAAAGATTGCTCACTAATAATTTTAATAAAAGCGGATCGCCATTAATGTCAATATCCTGCTGAATGTTCTTGTTTAATTTTCTGGAAGAATACCTTGTTACAAACTGGCAGGCAACATCATTCACAAGGTCAGAAAAATTAAGCTCTTCTTTTGAAACCTGATAGGAATTACCATCTAATTGAGAAGAGATCAAAATATTATTGATCAAGCTGTCAAGCCGCATCGTTTCCTGCAAAGTCATTTGCAGCAGCTTTTCTTTTTTAGATTCTTCCAACTGGTAACGTTGTAAGGTTTCAAGATTCAGTCTTGCTACAGCTATCGGCGTTTTTAGTTCATGCGTAATGGCCATCACAAAATTTTGTTGCTGCTGTTGAATCCTAAACTGGCTTCTTACCGAACGATAAATATAAACGGCGCCAAAAAGAATAAGAATAAAAAAAGCGCCGCCTTCACCAATGTATTTGGCATTGTTGCGCCGCCTTTCGCTTTCAATTTTTTGTAATTTCAATTGGTAAGCGGTTGAAGTTTGGACACCTGTTTTATTCAAATATTCTTTTCGCAAACTGTACATGTCTTCGTTCTGCGTATATAAAGAAAAGAACCACCAAAGCAATGCCGCAATAATATAAAGGAGCAATATCCAGTAAACAAGAGTAGTAAGGCGAAGTTTTTTTTTGAGGTCCTTCGTCATGTTTATTGTGATTTCTTTTCAATGCGAAGGCCAATGTTCATCACATTCAATAATGGATCTTCCCGCATGATTTGTTCTAAAGTGAAAGTATATTCCCCGGCTTTTCTAAAATAAACATCCTGGTTTATTGGTGTAATTAAAATACGGTGTTCGTAAAGATCATCCATTGAATTGCCCAACCAACCATTGTCCTTATTTGCCAGTGGCAATTCGTATTGAACTTTTTTAACACTGTCGCCGGGAGATTGCGTGTAGAGATTCAACCAGATATTATTCCAGTTATATTTTTCGTTATGGCGCAAAACAATAAAAACACGGTAAGGAACAGTGGTGTCTTTGATAGTGAATTTAAACTGGGGCTTAAAACTGCTTTTCCATTCATGAGCTGGAATGGCAGCGTTTTTTTCGTAAAGGTCTATGGTTTGGCAAGAGAGAAGAAACAAGAAGCAAGAAACAAGAAGCAAGGCACAAGAAGCAAGCGACAAGAATGAAAATTTATTTTTTGAAAAAATCATAACGCAAATCTAAAATGGGTTTAATAATAAAACACACTTGTTCCTTGTCTCTCCTTGAACCTTGCACCTTGTGCCTTGTCTCTTGTCTCTTCTTTCTTCACAATACGTTCAACACCTGCTCTTTTGCTTTTTCCAATTCATCTTTCATCAGCACCACGCATTTTTGAATGGTAGAATCGTAAGCTTTTGCGCCGGTGGTATTTATTTCTCTTCCAATTTCCTGGAGAATGAAAGAGAGTTTTTTCCCTTTAGAATCTTCATCTTCATTCATTACAGCAACAAAGTACTCGCAATGATTTTTTAATCTTACCTGTTCTTCAGTAATGTCAATCTTTTCCACATAATAAACCAGTTCCTGTTCCAGCTTGTTCTCATCATAATTTTCTTTACCTACTTTTTCTTCAAGGATTTTTACAATGCCCTCTTTTATTTTATTTTGACGAAGTGGTTCCAGCTTTGTTACTTCTTCCTGCTGTTTTAAAATATTATCAATGCGCAACTGAAGCTCTGTTTTTAAAACCTTGCCTTCTTCCATGCGATGATAATTCAGGTCATCAATAGCTGCACCAATAATTGTAGTGAAGGTTTTCCATTCATCATCCGTCAGGGTTTCTCCTGTTGGGGTAATTACTTCGGGCAATTTGATAAGCGTACTTAAAATGGCAGATGTGTCTAATCCTAATTCTGCTGACAGTTCCTGCAAGGGTTTAAAATATGCTTTGGCTAAATTAATGTTGATGCTTACCGGTTTTGCACTTCCGGTTTCTTTTAAGCTGATGTTGCAATCAATAGATCCGCGGTTTAATTTTTCAGATAAAATTTTGCGGATGTCAAATTCAAATGGCTTTAAGAATGCTGGCATTTTGAGTTGCAGTTCAAACTGTTTTCCATTGAGTGATTTAATGTCTATCAAAAAAGTTTTGTCTCCAACAGCTTCTTCTGCTCTTCCAAAACCCGTCATTGATTTAAGCATGTACGTATTATTTTGAGTAAAGTAAAGTTATTTGAAAACATCAGCCGGTAAAGAAATGGGTAGAAACAAAAAGCCCTCCGTTGTGCGGAAGGCTAATATGTAGATGGGTTAGTAAGTAAGGGAATAAAATTCCCATCACAATATTAAAAAGATTTTTCTCTAACTAAAAAATTTTTAGATAAAAATTATTCACATTTTTTTTATGCGTTTGTGGATTGCGATGATGATGAGGAAGCAAATTTTTTGTGAATTAAGTTGATGATGAAGATTTTTTTTGATTATCACTATGTAAAGAATTTTTTTTCATCCTTTGAAACATAGACTGCATCAATGTTTGAAAGGATAGTGTTTGATAAATTATAATTATAGATTGAGAATTTTTTTTCAATGGATATAAATTTTGCTTTCAATTCATCCGTCTTCTTCCGCTTACCTTTGAAAAAATTTTTTTCATGCAATTTGAAAAACCGGTACCTATAACTGAAATAGCAGGATTGATTGGCGCAAAAATCATCGGCAATGAAAAAGGTGCAGCTTCAGGAATTAACGAGATACATAAAGTACAGGAAGGCGATCTTGTATTTGTTGATCATCCAAAATATTATAAGAAGTGCATTGAGTCTGCCGCCACTTTCATCATCATCAATAAGGAAACAGAATTTCCTTCACACAAGGCATTGCTCTTAGTTGAAAATCCTTTTGAAGCTTATTTAAATATAGTAAAGCACTTCCGTCCTTTTCAACCATCAATGAAAGTGATAAGTGACACCGCTGCAATTGGCGTGAATACAGTGATCATGCCAGGAGCTTTTATTGGCAATCATGTTACTATTGGAAATAATTCTATCATTTATCCCAATGTTGTTATCATGGATCATTGTGTGATTGGCAATAATGTAATGATACAAAGCGGAACGGTAGTTGGCAGCGATGCATTTTATTATAATAGAAAAACGGATAGAGAAATTCAGTATAAAAAAATGTTGAGTTGCGGAAGGGTGATGATCCAAGACTTTGTGGAGATTGGCGCTAACTGTACAATTGACCGCGGCGTAACAAGTGATACTATTATTGGTGCAGGAACAAAAATGGACAACCTTGTTCATATTGGTCATGATACGGTTGTTGGAAAAAATTGTTTGTTTGCCGCACAAGTTGGCATTGCAGGTGCCACAACTATTGAAGATGAAGTAATTCTTTGGGGACAGGTAGGCGTTAGTAAAACACTTACAGTTGGTAAAGGTGCAGAAGTGTATGCGCAAAGCGGCGTGAAGGATTCAATTGATGGCGGTAAAAAATATTTTGGTTCGCCGGTTGAAGATGCAATGTCAAAGAAAAAAGAATTTGTTTGGATCAAACGAATTCCGGTTTTATGGGAGAAGGTGATGGGGAAATGAGACGATAGACGATAGACGATTTTGATTGGCGGCGCAAGGTAGCAATGATTGAATTGAAAGAATTGCTGAAACTGTAGTGATATTTGTTTGTCATCCCGAGGTACGAGGGAACTGAGCTTCGATTTTTAGAAATGTTATTATCAGTTATGCACTTTGCAAATGCTGAAAAAAAACAAAGTGTACAAGAGTGCGACGCAAGAGAAGATAATAGTAGCAATGTTGCCTGGTCAAAAAAAATCAAGTCTGCTGCAAAAAGTGCCAACTAGTTATTATTCATTGCCAATTGAGATCACTTCCCCGGTTCATAATCGTAAGGCAACTGATCGGCTAAATTTTTCCAGCTCCAGTATCCTTCGTTGATCCAACTTCGCTGATCGAAAAAATATCCGTTGGGTTTGATGATGATTCCATCTAGCAAGTCAATATAAGAGAGTTGAATTTTTACATCTGACGGTAGCTTGTATTGTTCAAGATATTCTTTTGCAGGAAATTTTTTATTGTAACCAATGCTTGCTTTTACAGGAAAAAATAATTCCACATAATCGGTTGAATCGCTGTAATAATAATAAGCCGTATCGTAAGGATTAGCCAATCGGTCAAATTTGTCAGCTCTTGTTTTAGATAAAATATCAACAGTAAAACCTTCTTTTTTTAAGGTGCTGTCATAATAAGAACGAAGGAAATGAAGCCTTGATCCGTAGTAAGCTTCTTCCCTGTTTTTTTTCCATTCTGTTTGCTGTTCCTGTGTGCCTTCCATTTCTGTATATAAGCAAAGGCCGCGGTAAGAATTGATATCTGTTTTAAAATGATAAACGAAAGAATCCATTTCGTAACGAAGATTATAGCCCAAAGATTTGTTGGCAATTTGCAAAGGTTCGGTTGCCAGGATTTTTAAGCGGTCAGATTTTTTGTAGTACAAAAATTTTAAAACTTCGGGATTAAGCAAAGCGCAACTATCGGCAAAAGGCGTAGCGCCAATAAAATGCTGAATAAAAAACTGTCCATATTTTTCCCAGCCATCCGGTACTTCATTGCTGCTTTTAATAATCACTTCATTCATGCTGTTGTCAGCTTTTTGCATTTCAATATTTAATTGCCGGCTGCTGTCTTTATCAACCGTAATTGTTTTGCTTGTGTAGCCCGAAAAAGAAATGATCAATTCATATCCACCTTTGTCTAAATACAGATTGAACATACCGTCTTTATCCGTAATTGTTCCTTTTGTTGTGTTTTGCGCAAACACAGAAGCAGCAATCAAAGGTTCTTTAGTATCGGCGTCAACAACCTTACCGCTGATGGTGAATTGTGCAAATGAAAAAATGCAGAGGAGGGAAAATGTTAAAAAGAAAAATAGTTTTTTCATAGTGGCCTAAAGATAATTTCTTTATTCTTTTATCAAACCATTTTGGATTGCGGCTTCGTATTTTTCACAAGAGTTTTTAATAACATTTTCAATTGGGGTATACTGAAATTGTGGCAAAGCTTGTAACAAGGCAGCGCCATTCCACGAAGTTTTGCTTTGTGCAACTTTTGCAGTTTCTTTTGTAAGTAAAGGTTTTTTTCCGGTAAATAAAGATTTAAAACTTTCCATCCTCCATGCCACTTCTCCTAAAAAAAGTGTTGCTTCTTTTGATGGTTTTTTTTTATGGAAGCCATCTGCGATTTCATTGAACAAATTTTGAAAAACAAGATTCTCTGCATTCACAATAAATCTCTTTTCGGTAATGTCAGAAAATAATAATTGCACTGCTGCTTCTGCTGTGTCTTCTACTCCAACAAATCCGTTAACGCCTTTTGTAAACCAGTCAAACCCCTTATAAACATTTTTAAAAATGGTGCAGCTTGAGCTATGCCAGTCGCCATAACCAAGAATGGTGCTCGGGTTGATGATGATACCTTCAAGTCCTTCAGCAAAACCTCTCCAAACATTCATTTCTGCATGATGCTTCGAAATGGCATAATGCGTATTGTTTTTATTTTCTTCCCACTTTTTTTCTTCGTTAATAATGTCTTGTTCAGCGGTTCTTCCTATTGCAGCAATGGAACTGACATGCACGAATCTTTTGACCTTATTATCCAAAGCCACGTTGACAACATTAGCTGTTCCATCAACGTTTATGCTGTACATTTTTTTACGGTCGCCTTTTACAAAAGAAACAATCGCAGCTGAATGAATAACCGCATCAACATCTTGCATTGCATCGTTCAAAGAAACAACATCCAATACATCGCCTTCAACCCATTCTACTGTGTCAAAAATGTTTTTTGGAATCCAGAATGGCAATTTTGCAGAACGGCGAATGGCACGAACCGCATGTCCTCTTTCTATTAAATTTTGAATAATGTAAGAACCAAGAAAACCTGTGCCGCCGGTGACTAATACCATTTGATATTTAAGATTGCAAATTTAATATTGCTGTAAATATTCAATATTACTTATTAAATATTCAATAATCGAAGTAACCTTTTTTAGTTTTTTTACCGAGATGATTTTGCTCCACTTTTTCTTTTTGAATGTATGATGGCTTCAATCTTTCCGGGCCATTTAATTGTTCATACACAGAGCAACTGACAGCATAGTTTATATCGTTGCCAATGAGGTCCATTAATTTGAATGGTCCCATTTTGAAACCCTTACTTTCCATTAAGCGATCAATGGTTTCAAAATTGGCAAAGCCTTCTTCGGCTAAACGAAGCGACTCAATATAATATGGCCTTGCCACACGGTTGACTATAAAGCCGGGAGAATCTTTGCAAACAACCGGCGTCTTTCCCAAGTTCTTTGTCAGTTCAATAAGTTGTCGGATCACTTCATCTGAAGTTTGGCTGCCTTTTACTACTTCCACCAATTTCATGATTGGCGCAGGATTAAAAAAATGCAAACCTGCCACTCTTTGCGAACCTTGCACATCCCTGGCAATGGCAGAAACAGAAAGTGAAGAAGTGTTGGTGGCATAAATGGTTTGGGCAGAATTTATTTCTGCTAATTGATTGAACAGAGAAAATTTTATTTCCATTTTTTCTACTATCGCTTCAATAATTACATCTGCAATACATTCATTTATGTTGGAAGTAAAATGGAGCAATTGTAAAATGTTCAATTTTTTTTCTGCTGTTATCTTTTGTTTGTCAACCAATGTTTGCAGGTCTCTTTGCAATTTAGTTTTTGCATTTTCAACAGCATCATTGCTAACATCAAATAAAATAGTTTTATAGCCGGCGTTGGCTGCCACTTGTGCAATGCCTGATCCCATGGTTCCTGCGCCGCAAATACAAATTGTGTTCATGCTTTGAAATTGACTGTAAAATTATGGTACAATAATTTCTAACTTTATTAAAGATCAAAAGAGAAAATTATGAAGAAGAAAAATATTTTATTGATAGGATTGGGTGCTGCCCTTACAACTGCTGCTGCAATTTTTATTATAAGAAAAAGAAAATCGAATGATAATGAACAACCTCCTAAAAATGCACCTCAACTTGATTTAGAAAATCCCGGTGATCAATCAGATTTTCCAAAGTCTGCGAGTGAATCGGAGTTGGGATGAATATTTAAACTACAAAGCACTCTCAAACTGTTTCAAAAACCTTTCATCATTCTCGCTGAATAAACGAATGTCATTTACATCGTACAATAACAAAGCTGGTCTTTCAATGCCCATTCCAAAAGCATAGCCTGTATATTTTTCGGTGTCAATACCGCAGTTCTCCAACACTTTAGGATGCACCATGCCGCAACCTAAAATTTCTACCCAACCTGTTTGCTTGCAAATGCGGCAACCTTTTCCACCACAGATAAAACAACTCACATCCATCTCTGCACTTGGTTCTGTAAATGGAAAATAAGATGGGCGGAAACGAACGGTTACGTCTTTGCCAAACATCTCTTTTACAAAAAAATAAAGCGTTTGTTTCAAATCGGCGAAGCTTACATTTTCATCAATGTACAATCCTTCTACCTGGTGAAAAAAGCAATGAGACCTTGCGCTGATGGTTTCATTTCTGTAAACACGTCCGGGACAAATAATACGAATAGGCAGTTTTCCTTTTTGCATTTCACGGATCTGCACATTACTGGTATGTGTACGAA
>MWWF01000234.1_pt1 | contig 11203 bp, 11 predicted proteins | sample 1047351 | NCBI WGS metagenome assembly MWWF01 (sample SAMN06349970, study PRJNA376086) | soil metagenome | isolation source: MGM-3 sample Antarctic (ecotone) soil | place: Antarctica
GCAAAATAAAGTATGAGTGGTTGCCCTTGAGCGCGTTTGAATCGAACAAGGCTTTCGCTCAGGCGTTGGACAACATACTCAGTCAAGTCGGCTCAAAATACCAAATTACTTTTTCCTAAGTGCTTATATTATTTAAGACAACCTCTGTCGAAGATCCTCAACGCTTACTACCCGCAGGTCAAGAGACTAGTTGACCTTCTTGTCAAGGGCAAGCTTTTGATGGACTAAGCACGTGAGATTGCAGTGTCGGCTTGTAATCTTATCAGCATGCGGAAATACCAGAAATCCTCTCTTTGGCAACCCGCCGCACGGGTGAGATTGTACTGACCTCATCCCTACAAAAGTGTGGGATTATTAAAGTCCTCAATAGTATTGCTCCATGTACTCGTATACCCGGTCGATAAGTTCGAGCTTGCAGCGGAGTTTGTATTTTTGCAGTGTGTTGGTCAATGTCTTTCTGACTTCAAGTTTACCGTTCATGTCCTGTTGCCAGTTGGGGAACCGGTTGTACCGCACAGCGGTCTCCAAGTCATTGACGATCCGCGCGACCAACTTGGGGGATTTTTTGCCGCACACCTCGGTAAACAACTCCGTCAAATCCGCCCTGACCTGCTCCTGTGCCTCTCGCGGATCAACTTCCTTTTCGGCTTCGACGACCGCCCGCGCGAGATCGAGCAGGTGCTTGAGAAACTCGAGGCTGATCATGAGCCCCTGATGGTGACGTTCTTTCAGTTCTTCGAGCTGCTGGCCGAAGGCGATGAAGACCGGGTTGTTCTGGTGCAGGTGCAGGCGCGCTCTGATCACGCGCTCGATCACTCTCAGCTTCTCCGGCTCGGTCCTCGCGAGAATCTCCTTGAGCCGGTAGGCGTCTGTGAGCAGTGAGTCAAAGGTATCACGCTCGCCTTTGACGGGCTCGTAGCGGGCGGGTGAGTGTCTCTTTAGCTCATCAAGGTTGCCGAAGAGGCGGCGCAGCAACGCGCCGTCGGAACTGTGTGAACGCAGGATGCTGTCTAAGAGGCCGAGGTAGTCGACGATCAGTCCATGCGTCTTATCCGGATAGGGACGGTCGGTGCGGCGGATGGCCTGCAAAAGATGCTGCTCCGTCATGGGCTTGTCGAGGTACATCGTCTGCAGGATTGGCGCGTCGAAGGTCGTGAGCAGCTTCGAATTGACGATCAGGATCTTGAGCGAATCTGCCGGGTCGCGGTAACGGTCGAGCAGGCGCTCTACGTCCGTCTTGCCGCGTCTGTACTTTTGCTTCCATTCGAGGGGATCGCCTTGCCAGACGGTCATCACAATGTCGCTCGCTTCCGGCGGCATGATCCGGTCGAGTTCCTGTTTGTAGAGCACGCAGGACTTGCGGTCGAAGGCGACGACCAGTGCCTTGAATCCGTGTGGCTCCACCTTCTCCCGGTAGTGCCCGGCGAGGTCTGACACGACGGCGCGGATGCGCGCGGGCGCTTTGACGATTGCAGCCATCTGCGGGGCCCGACTGGCGATTTCCGCCTGCTCCTCTTCGCTGAGTCGGACTGGGATGTTCGCGTAGGCTTCATTAGCCGCGGCTTGGTCTATGCGCGGGTTGAGAAGGCGCGCCTCGAAGTGGAGCGGGAGTGCCGCCTGATCACGGGATGACTCTTCCGAGGAGTCACGGTTCAAGTATGGAACGCTGTTCTTAACTTCTTGGCTCTTCTGGTATGCACTCAGAGGTAACCTGCCTCCCAGCAACATCTTTTTGGGCAGCGTCTTCTTAATCATAGCCAGCGCCGCACTTTGGAGTTTGTGAGACATCTGGAATTCGTGCTTCCAGCCACCCTTCTCTAGTGCCAAGAGATACACAATGAACTCCCCCCGTAGCCAGTCGGGCATGCTGTCGATCGCCACGGCCGCGGCCGTAAAGGCGTTGGCCAGCATCGGTGCTTCCCTAAGCTTGTGCTTCTTCTCCTCTTTATTCACATCGTAATAGAAATCGTAAAGATTGAAGAGCGCCTCATGCATCTGCCCCTCGAACACGTTGTCGCGGAGCAGCAGCAGGTACGCGTTCATGTCCACGCCGGGCTCCTCCGGTTCATAGCCGGCGAGCAGGAGCGATCGCTCGAGGGGCAGCTCCAAGACTTTAACGATCTTCAGAATTCTCTCACGCTTGACGCGCGCGCCTTGGGCGTATCGGATCCACTGACGCAGGGACACGCCGATGGCATCCGCGATCTGAGCTTGAGTGAACCCCTTAGCGACCCGAAACCTCTCGAGCCGCTTGCCCAAGGGTTCCCAGCGCTTACTTTTTTTCATTGATTGCCGCCTTTAGGTTTTCGACCCATCTTACTCCTCCTGTGACGAAATATCAGAAAAAAGTATGTCACTTTTCATGTCACCTATCTTCCTGCCAATCACTTTAAGACCAAAAAAGCGAGGTAGTATCCGCCTCGCTCTCAGTTCTTAGGTAATCAAAGAGAGCTTTCGTTCGAGGGTAAGAATACGCGCCACCCGGGGTGCAGGCGGGCGCTCGCGGATCTATTAGAACGAGATGTGTTGAATTTTCAACCGAGAATTAAACGAGAAGGAGAAGATTTTTTATGGCTGTTCAATCCACGGGGAGGGGACTAAATACGCACTTGATAAAGATTACAGTAGGGTACGAACAGGGGACGCGAAAGCGACTGTACTACACCGAGACTTTCAAAGGGACGAAAAAAGATGCTCGCTTGCGTGAGGCCGAACTGAAGATTCACCACCGCGATAAAAAACTCGTGCTTTCTTCGAAGATGACTTTCCACACGTGTTTTGAACATTACAGTGATGTGGCGCGGTCGCTCTTGAGCGTTAACTGCTTCAGGATCTACGAATCCTTCATCAAGCGACACCTGTTGCACTCCATCGGAGACAAGATGCTTCGAGATCTCGTCCAAGACGACTTTCAGAACGTCTACCACGCGATGACTTCACGCGGCCTATCCCCGCTTACTGTCCACTCGCTGCACTGCGCCGCTAGGGCTGTCATAACGTGGGCTCTGAAGAAAAAACTGCTGAGCGAAGATATTCTAAAAGGGGTCAAACTGCCGAAGATTCCGAAGCCGCACCCGGAGTTCTTAACCTACGAGGAAATGCAAGCTTTTTTTGATTTTGCGCCGAATTTTTGGTACGGCAACGCTTTTAAATTTCAGTTCTGGACTGGGCTAAGAAATCAAGAACTGATGGCCCTCAGGTGGGAAGACATTAACTTTGAATCTGCCACATTTTGCGTCAAAAGAGCTTGCTGCTGGGCCAATGGCAAGTTTCAAGGGTACAAGTCCACGAAAACAGGGGAGGTGAGAACTCTGGAACTTGGCACTCCGGACCTGGACCTCCTCAAGAAATTAAAAGCGGCACAAGAGGCGCATATTAAATCACAAAAGAGTCGTGGGCTTCCTTACGGCGACGAACGTCTTGTGTTTTGCACCCAAGACGGGCGCACTCCGCATATGAACGCAGTTAGAAAGGGGTTTAAACAAATTCTTATTAACATCGGTATCACCAGGCGATTCCGGTGGTATGACGCACGGCATACGCACGCCACCCATATGATCGACGTTGACGGCGCAAACCCTAAAATGATTTCAAATCGAATGGGACACAGTGTTAAGACGTTATTTCACACTTACGGCCACGAAATGAAGGGGCAACAGCGTAAAGCTTTATCAAAGATATCCGAGCGCGTAAAGCTTTAGCATTCCGAGTCCAACTGAGTCGCTCTACCCGTCTTTGGTTTTTGAATCAAAGACGGGTAGTTGCTTTTGGGGAACAAATTGGGGGAACAATTGGCTCGATAGAAGCATTGATAACACGCTAAATAGTAGAACCCGCAACCTTTACATCGTTGGGAATATACTCGTGTCAACCACCTCATCCGTGTCATTGACCCGGTTTTGCTCGTGTATCTACCGGTTAGCGTGGAGTCGTTAACTTCTGGTATAGCAGGTATTTACAGGTATCCAAATTTGATCGTGGGCAGTTTGCTTATCCACAAATGTAGCCAAAACATTCATCAAAGGGGAACAAATTGGGGAACAAAAGGATAGTGGGACTAAGTATTGAAGTAAGTGTGTCGTTAAATTGAGGTGCGGCCCCTCTTCACTAATTGGCAATGATTCGTGAACGCCATCAGCTTTCATTATCTCGCACCAAATTGCCAAGCAGTCTCGCTGGCTGATAATACCGTGGCATCAAGACTCTGATGGCGTCGACGAACTCCCTGGATGATGCCAGCCTGTCGTCGCTCTTATGCGCGTAGAGGGATGAGTACACTGCGCTCTGGATGATCCCTTGTAACTCTTCCCTTTGACCTGTCCGTAATCTCTTCTTCCACCGGCGGTCGATTTCATCAAAGACCACTGTCGTAATGAACATCGAGAGTTGCTGCAAGTCGTCGTGTTTAGAGCCAAAGATTTTATGACCGCCTAGGTCATCCGGCTCATCTCCGTGAAGGAGTCTTTCGGCGGTAGCCTTCGCCGCTTCGTCCTGAAAGTTCATGCCGGATAGGAGCCTTCGCAGATTATGAATGAAGCGTGCTCTCTCAGCTTCTCCCGCTCTCATAATAAATCTGAGCCTAGCGTCTACCTCCTCCAGATCCGCCTGGGCGAGGAGGATGGCAGTCTCATAAGGAAGGGCGAAGGCACCCGCAATCGACTCACGGGCTATGAGACGCCGGCATCCTCTTTCGGCTAAATCCGGTTGCCCCTGACGGAGGTAGTCGATTGATTCCGCGAAGACCTCAGCCGCTTCCTGATCCAGACGCCGCAGTAATTCTTTGATCCCAGTCTCACTCGCCGCCGCCAACTCTTCACGGCTGATGTACTCGTGCGCAGGCTTGCCCGAAGCCAATATCTCGCCGCCCTTGATCAGCAGCCTCACTTGGTTCGTGGTTGTCCCCAATTCTTCGGCGACCACCGCCGGCGGGAGTTGGTCATACTCACCGGGGTCATCCAGGATGGAGAGCTCCGCGAGCAACTCATCTATCAGTTCGCGGGACTGTCCGAGCCACCTCTCATAATGAAAATCCGAGCTGTAGTCTTTGCGCGTTTTGGACGCGAGTTGTCGGCGAAGGCGCTCGGCCTGGGCGGCGATCTGCTCCTTCCTTTGTTCAATTGGTGATCTCTTCCTGGGCATGGAACCGGTTCAACAGTTGTACGTGACTGCGCTCTCTTATTTATCCCGGAAATTACATCAGCCTATTTGGCTGCTTCGGACAGACTCCAACAATGTGAGGCATGAACCATGAAGTTACGAGAAGTCAAACAGTCGATCAGAGGACTGAGTTTCCTGCAACTGGTCAAGCTGGACGCCTGGCTGCACAGCGTGATCGAGACGGCTGAACGCACGGGTGGCGATCATGGAGTAGGGAAGCCGCCTGACGATCATAAAACCTATCGGCAGGAGATGGTGCGCTGCGGCAAGGCGGGCTGCAAATGCACTAAGGGAGAACCACACGGTCCGTACTGGTATGCATACTGGTCAGAGGGCGGCAAGACGAAGTCGGAGTACGTGGGCAAGCACCTTCCTCAGACGCAGGCGAAGTGACGCTATGCAGAGTCTGATAATTCTTATGTAAGAGTTCGGGCAGAGTTCTCACATAAGATTATCGGACGTATGATTATCTCCGTAACTATTCACCTACCCGACCAAGTGGCTATAAACAAAATACATAAAATTGCCATTCGCACGCCACGTCTGCTCCTTACCTTCCGCTCGTTCGACCACTTTCGACTCCGGCACACGGCCATGAACCTTTATAGCGAAGCTCACATCCGAAGGATTTACAAGCAAGGCGAACCGGCTATTGTCCGCCTCGTCCACCGCCTCACTGACAACATCGAGGATTTGCAGGCGCAACTCATCCGCTCACCCCAACCCGTCATCGCTTCACTCTCGAAGGAACTCGCCAAAGTTAAAAGCACGCTCTCGCGTAAAACTGCTGCACTGATTCGAGAACGCCAACTCAACCATCAACTCCTGCGTCGTCTGCGTGAACTGGAGCGCGTGGTTGAACGCGGCGACCTAAAACCTGTTCAGCGCGACTCGCATAACTCCTCATTGCCTCCATCACTCGATCCGCCGTGGCAGAAAGTCCCCCGCACCAGCAGCCTCAGAAAGAACAGCGGCAGAAAGCCCGGCGGGCAGTTCGGCCATCGCGGCACCACTCTCAAGCAAGTCACTCAACCTGATGAGATCATCATCCATGCGCCCTTGGCCTGCACGAGCTGCGCAACTTCACTACCCCACGATGAGGCAACGACCCGCATCCGGCGACAAGTCTTCGACATCTCAGACGGGCGCGTCAAAGTTACCGAACATCAAGCTGAGGCTCGTCGTTGCCCGGCTTGTGCCATCGTCACCAAAGCTAATTTCCCGCCTGGCGTGCGCGCTCCCGTCCAATATGGGACGGGCGTGCTCTCACGCTCAACCTATCTTCATCTCTATCAACTCCTCCCCGTCGCACGCACCTCAGAGACCATGCGTGACCTCTTCGCCTGCGCCATCTCGGCGGCCACTATTCAACGCGCCAGCCGCATTTCTTCAGGAAAACTTGTTAAGAGCGAGCAACGGATCAAAGCCGCCATCCGTGATTCCGCTGTCATCGGCGTGGATGAGACCGGTCTGCGGGTCGCCGGAGGTGGTGGTTATATTCACGTCGCTCGCACCGATGAACTAACGCACTATGCCTTTGATGAGCGTCGTGGCAAGGCGGCCATGGACGAGATCGGAATACTGCCGCAGTTCACCGGCACGCTCGTCAGAGATGGCTTCTCTTCTTATAACTGATGTTACGCAAAAAGAAATGGCAGTTTACGCTTGACACGGAAAACATTAGGCTCTGACGCGCTTTTCCGCGTTACGCAGTTTTTGCCAAATAGCGGTTTTACTGGGCAGTTTGCCGCTACCTACAGCAAACAGCAGCGTTTTTGCTCAGGAAATTCATGTGTCAAGTTAAAACCCTAAATCTTCTCTGCGTAACATGAGTTATAAATGGTATGAGCAATGTCGCCACAGCCTCTGTAATGCTCACCTCCTGCGCGACCTCGTCTTCGTCGAGGAAAGTAGCCCCCAGCAGAAGGTCTGGACTGAACCGCTCTCCAAACTACTGCTCAAGATCAAGGACACGGTCGCTCATGTAGAGGTTAAGACCGACACTCAGTTGAGCGAGCAGGCGAAAATCGATTTCCTCCGACGCTACGATAGACTGGTCAAGCGTGCTGATCGTCTCAACCCACCGCCACTCGTCAGAAAAGACGTGGGCGACGCGGCCAAGAAGTCGTCAACGCAACTCACCCCGCGCCGCTTGATCAATCGATTACAAAGACGCCGCGATGAAGTCCTGCGCTTCATGTCGGATATGAGTGTGCCCTTCGATAACAATGGTTCGGAACGTGACCTGCGCATGATCAAGCTCCAGCAGAAAATATCGGGCTGTTTCCGCACGCCTGATGGCGCCAGGAACTTCTGTCGGGTCAGGAGCTATCTCTCGACCGCGCGCAAGCAGGGCCACTCACTCCTCGCTTCGCTGGAGCGCGCCTTCAACGGCAAGCCGCTCGCCTTTCAACCCGCTGCAAGTTAAGCTCTTTCCCTGCCAAGTACCTGAACAGTTACTTATCTCCTCTCACTCACTCCCTCTGAGTGTGAGATTGCCGAAGTACTCTCCCACTTCCTGTAGATTAGTTCCGCCAACTACACCTCCCACCGTACACTTTCCTTCACCTCCAATGCTCGCAGATGACCAACCCCAGTCAGAGGCCCGGCTTCTTCCGCTTCATCTTCCGCTTCATCTCCCATCGTTGCACAGCCGCTCCCCATTGAAACAGGATGAGCTTCATGCTCTCCATCCGGATCTCGATTGGTGGTGCCTTCATCTCACCTGCGGTGTCGTCAGGTTCGATAATTATCCGCTCCTTGAACAGCTTGCTGTTGCCTACCTGGTGCTCGAAGGAGTTGGTCACAGCGATCCCGCGTTCCACCTTGGAGATATCGTAGGGCAGGGTGGCGACGAATTTTGTCGAGGGCAGGAGGAACTGCGACAACAGAGAGTTGCGCCGCTGGTCTTTACTGTGGAAGATGGCCGTTGGCTGATTCTCAATCTCTACAACTCGGAACCGCATGTTCCCTCACACTCATCCTTTCGCAGGAGTTAATCCTGTCTGCTCAGGGCAGCAGAGCCATCCTCTCGTGCTCAGCCTCTCACGCCCCAGCGCTGGGTCTGTGAGCGCATCCGTGTCGGCGTCTGCTCACCACATAAGACTTGCATAAGACGCCCCAACCCATCGGACTGCAGGCGTCGCACGGGTTAAACTTTTAGCTGACCTTCACCAACTCGACGGCACTGCGGATGCGCAGCCATTTATAGAGGCAATAAAAGCCCAACACCGTGAAGAACGCCCCGGCAAAGCAGACGAGCCACCACAGCCGCTCGTCGAGGCGAGGCAGTTCGGGGACCAGCGGCTCTAACAGCGCCCAGCCCAGACCCACTGCCCCTGCCACGAAGGTAACGACCATGCCAAAGAAGTTTTCCCGCATGCCCGAATTTCCGCGCACCCCGGCCGTATCATTCCGGTAGGCTTCGGCCAGCAGCACGCGGCCGCGCATCCTGCCCGCCACGATCAGGCGGTCGCCCTCACCGATGATCGGCATCCCATTCGAGACGAAGATGACCGTCGTCGCGCCGATCTTGAAGATGGTGCGGTGACTGGTCGAGACGCTGGAGCTATCGCCGTGGACGTGAATGGATTCGCGGACTCCGGTCGCCGTCCCTTTAAGCACTTCCGTATTCATAAGTGAGGAATGCTCCTACAATCACTATCCGGGGTAGGGAACAATAGCCGCTGTGTTCCAACACGACTCTTCAGGATTGAAAGAGGCATGTCGCCAACCTGGGATCGATCTTCCATAGCATGCTCCCCCGGTTGTCAAACCTGTTCCTGCCTGTACCTGACCACACGTCTCAGCAGTCCCACCCCGCATCTGCTGCCTCCCTCGCTCCCTCACTGAGTGAATCAACTCTTCTCCTGTTGCGCATCAACATCCGGTGATGACGACTCTCTCACTCAGGGAAATACAAACCCTCCATAGATATTTCTATCTCTCGCCCGCCCTCATGTTCGCGGTACGTAATGATCTCCTTGTCATGCATCCACTCAAGCGCCTTCTGCGCCTCTTCTGATGACACCCTGAGATAGTTGACCAGTTCCGCCCACGCCGTCGTCGCGACTTGTTCCCGCCGGCCTCCTCTCACCCGCATGGTTTCATTACTGTCCCACCATTCCGCCGGGGCGTTAAAAAGCCTGAAATAGATTTTAGCCATCAGCTGAGTAACCTCATCGGCCTCCTCTGAATTGAGCAACGCGAAGATGTCATGACGGATCCCGATCTGTTTATATTGATGTCTCTCTTTTCCCCGCATATCTTCCTTTCAAGCGGTTGCTGCCCGAGAATGGCTGCCAGGTGCAGGGCGGTGCGCCCGCTCCGGTCTGTGGCGTCGATGTCCAGGCCGGAGTCGAGTAGCGCCTTAAGTTCGTCCTTGACGATGGAGTCACCGACTACACCTGAGACGAAATCCGCCCAGTCATGGTTAGCCTCCCATGTGCGGCGCGCCGGACTGAGCGTCGCAGTGTTCGCCGCCGGTGGAGCATGAGGGGGACCGGGGATACTCGCCCTGTTGTCAGCATCAGTCGTCGCGCTGCCTTTCCTGACCCGTGCCAGCATCTGCTGCATCTGCTTCAATGGGGAGGCGAGCACCCGCGCGGGGATGGCGAAGTTGAGGTTCTGCCCTTCACGGATGGAAGAGACTGTGACGCCGACCACCCTCCCGTAGGCGTCTACGACCGGCCCGCCGGAACTGCCGGGCGAGACCGGCGCGTCGATCTGGAGGATGCCGCCCTGTGACCGCACCCCGCTGACTATGCCTCTGGTGAACGTGCCCTCCAGCCCTTCCGGGTTCCCGGCGACGTAAATGTCATCGCCGACGGAGAGTTGTCGAACGGTGTCGAGTTGCAGCGGCTGAGCCGTCAGCCCTTCGGCCTCCACGAGTGCGACGTCGAGGTCGGGCCAGGCGACAATCCGCCTGGTCGGGTAAGAGCGTTGGCCGCCGGCGAGCTTAACCCTGCCGCGCCTGGCCTCGGAGCAGGTGACGACGTGCTTGTTGGTGAGAATTTGCGTGGCAGTCACGAAGAAGCCGCTGCCGTAGCAGCCGGGCTTACCGCCCGCCCCCTCCATCTCGATGTAGACAACAGAAGGAGCACCTTGCGTGCCACCTGGCCGGCGCTCAGAGGCCGTCGCAAAGGCGTCTGTGCCGGCCGCCGACCCGGTGAAGGGGTGCGACCAGAACACGGCTGAAGAGCGCTCAGTGAGATGAAGAGTGCAAGGCAGATGTTCGTGAGTGGGTACATATTCTCAGGTGGATCGCAGGTGACGGGCGACACCTTTTCCGCTATTTTCTGTCGCCGCGATGGGTGAATCTACTCAGGTGCTCGTGCCCCATCTCCTCCGCCGATGTATCTCCTTCCTTCTGCGCCCTGATCTCGAAGAGAGTGGCCCCCGTCCAGTCCACCGCGAAGCACCACTGGAACTGCTCCGTGTTCTCCCAGAGGATGCCGTCCTGACTCACCTCCCGAAAGAACTGCGCGTCATCCTCCCCCATTGCAGAGTAGACCGGCTCCAGCATCTCCTCATCGGGCCTGACGCCGAACACCATCCCTAACTCGCTGTCCGTGTGACTGCACACCCGTTCCGTGACCAGGTAGGTCATGAACTCATCGAGCACCCGCTCATCACGTAGCAGCGCACGCAGCAACCGCCTCTGCCGCTCCAGATGCTCCCGCGCCCCCTCCGCGTCATCTGCGTCTTTTTCAACCCCGTCCTTGCTGACATCGCCGACCAGCACGCGGAAGTCCAGCGTCATCCGGTAGTGTTTCTCCATTGTGATAGTGTCAGGCTCGCCGTGACTCATCTCCATCTCCTAATTCTAGCAACGGGATATGCTGCTGTCTGGCTGCGTTGCGGTCAGCTTCTGCTCGCTACATAAGACTTGCATAAGACGTCTCGACCATCGGACTGCAGACGTCGCACGGGTTCGGTTTTTAACTGCCCTTGATCAGCCCGACGCCGCTGTACCTTGGATTACTTCCATAGTTACCAGTGAGGCGTCCCCTGCCCACTACGTTTCACCCATTCCACTGTTGAAGGA
>MWWF01000235.1_pt1 | contig 11199 bp, 5 predicted proteins | sample 1047351 | NCBI WGS metagenome assembly MWWF01 (sample SAMN06349970, study PRJNA376086) | soil metagenome | isolation source: MGM-3 sample Antarctic (ecotone) soil | place: Antarctica
ATGGAAGCGTGACTTCGACCACGGCGCTCAACGTCTTTCGTGCCGAGACAACCTTTGATTTTCCATCGTTAACAGGAACTAACCAATTTTACCGGCAACTGCGTCTAACAGGTCCTTCAGGCCCTATAGGACGCAAAGGCTATGAATTTTACTACGAACCAAGCATGCACGCCATGCCGCAAGCGGTTAAGAATGCTGAGCAGGCACTCCGACAGTGGCGGCAGCGCACGACCGTCAATCTCGGCGACGATAACTCGTTTCCTGTTTCCTTTATAGCGAACGATGCTATCTGCAACATGGGCTTTCAGCCACAGCCGGGCCCGCGGCAATTCGCAATGCAGACGGCACTAAGCGTTGGCCTCTGTACCGACAATACTCGCGGTGGACAGTTCTTGTACATCGCGGCAATGGATATTAACATAAACCCCAACATCGCCTGGCATTACGATACGCTAACTGCTGTGCCGGCTACGGGGGTAGATTTTCATTCCGCTCTGATGCACGAGCTAGGGCACGCCGTAGCACTGGACCACATCGATGACCAATCAAAAGTTATGCACGCGGCAACGGCTAGCCCTGGCACCTTCCGCCGCAAGCTTCGGATAGAGCCCGAATTGAATGGCGCAGCTAACGTCTTGTCCCGTAGCGGCACTCAGCTAACGTGTACACAAGGTATGTACACCCCTATGACAGCCATTACCTCGCCCTCCGTTCAGACCGGAGCCAACTTGCTGCTCACGCCGTATACAACCACATACTGCACCGTTCCCGATGCCAACGGAAATGCTGTTTTTACCGCTTCTGGGGCCACCAGTTACCTCTGGGGGCCCACTGCCCGCTTCTACAGCCCTTCCCGAACCGCTGCACAGGTCACCACCGCGCTGGACCGAACCTATCCCATCTACTGTTACGGCATGAAAGACGGCCTTGGAGACGTGGGCATCGTCTTTTTTGATGAAGAACTGTACCCCTGTGCTTACCCCGAATTCCGCACGAGTGTCTACCCCAATCCCTCGACGGGCGACGTCACGGTGGAGTATCGTCCCAACTCGGGGGTACACGATTTGGAACTGACGCTGCACAACGCCCAGGGCACCACCCTGCAAACGTTCCGCTTCCCTGGCAACAGCCAGCGCCGGCAATTCCCCATCAGAGGGCTGGCACAAGGATTCTATTTTCTGCGCACTGTCGTAGACAACAGAACTCAGTCGACCATTCGCCTACAAATTCAGTAGCTTAGCTGGGAGCAGCTTCTAAAAGGCTCTAAGAAAATGCCTTGTCAAGCACTTGACAAGGCATTTTCTTCTCAGGCAGACATAGGCTCTTTCTAAAGGGGCTAATCGGCCGCTGGAGCGGGGGTAGCTACAGGCACGTACTTCGGAAAGTAGGGCGCACTCTTGGGGAATTTCTTCCGGTAGGCTTGCACCTGGTCGTAGTAGAACGTCCCTTCTTTTCGCAGCCGCTCGTTGCGTTGCTTTAACTGCATCGTTTCGGCCTGGGCTTGCTCTAAATCCGCTTTTGGCACCCGCGAGAAATGCCCGGTAACGAGCATGGTGAGCAGCACCAACACAACGGGGCCGAACGTAAAGCCGAACGTCGAACGCCAGTTTTCAAACACATTCAAGGGCACTTGCCGGGGGATGCCCTGCGCCGTGGCCTGCAAGCTGACTTCGGCCGCTTTCAGGGCCGCTACCCGCTCGTCCAGCGCGGTGGTCAGGGCCTTTTGCCGGTCGTCCAGGTAGTTAATCAGCTTGTAGCCCGTATCCTGAAACACCTTCGCCTGCTGCTCCACCTTTCCCACGAGCTGCGCGGCTACGGCCTCGCTGTTCACGTTCAGCGTCAGGGGCCGGTCGCGCTCGGCCAACTTCACCAGGGCCTGCACCTGGTCCTCGGTCGCCGGCAAGGGGCGTTTGTTGTAGGCGCGTAGCTCCTGGGCAATGCGCTCAATCTCGGCCATCAGCGTGGCCACCCCGTTGCCGGGCGTCGTGGGGGGAGTGGGATTCATGGGATAAGGGGTCGCACAATAGTAGGAACGGAAAACAACGGTAAGCCCACTTGGCTATCAAAAACGAGTTGATGTGTCTCACCAAGTCAGTAATTCAAGCAGAAATGAGCCGTTGATACGCGAGATGGGCCAAAGCTACACGTCAGCTTTACCAGAACCGACTTTGCTCAAAAACTGCCCTAATAGCGTTTAAACGTACGTTTTCTGAGATGGTCAGCTAGCTCAGGATTCCTTAGCGTTGTTTTCCGTTCCTACTATTGTGCGACCCCGATAAGGGGGGGTTAATCGCCCATTTCATAGCCGCCGCTGCGCTTGATGGCGGGCGGTTGGGGTTTGGGTGTCTGCTGGGGGGCCGTGCGCTCCTGGGCCTGTTTCTCGGCTTTCTCGGCCTGCTGCTTCTGCGCGGCGTACTCCCGGCCGAACGCTTCCAAGTCCAGTTCTAGCCGGCGCTGGCCGTACTGCTGGCCGGCCGTGCTCAGTTCCGCCCGCTGCTGCTGCACCTGTTCCTGCTGCGCCTCGATGGTCTTCGCCAAATTGTTGCCGCTGTACGCCCGGCCCAACTCGCTGCCTTTCAGGTGCTGGCCCTCGTACTCGAACACCACGGCCTGCAATTTTTCCCTTTGGTACGTGGCCTGCACCCCGATGCCGTCCCGCTGCATCGCGGCCGTCAGTTCCTCGGCGCTCGTGGCGTGGGGCAGGTGCCGGCTCAGCGCGTCCTGCACGTACAATTTGGCCGCTGCCCGCTCCGGCAACTGCTCCCGCACGGCGCGGCGGTTGTCCTGGCTCACTTCCTGGGCACTGACCAGGCCGTACTGCTTTTCCAACTGCCGGCACGCCTCCAGGCTGTGGCGGTAGTTGTGCTGGTCGCTCACCGTGGCCCCCGCGTTGTCTACCCGGTTGACAATCAAATGGGCGTGGGGGTGGTCCTGGTCGCGGTGCCGCACCAAGGCCCACTGCGTCCCCTCCGGGTCCACTTTCATCGCCTTCAGGTAGGCGCGGGCTATTTCCTCCATCCGCTCGTTGGGCAGTTGCGCCTTCTCTTCGGCGGGCCAGGCCAGCGCGACGTGCATCACGGCCTTACCCAAGTTGGGGTTTAGCTCCCGCTGCGCGTTGAAGTCCGCCGCCATGTGCTCGGCCGAGGTGCCGCGCACCCCTTCGGTGGCCAGCACCTCGGCCCCCTTCTCTTCCCCGAACACATAGCGGCAAATGCCGCCGAAGCTCTTGCCGATTTTCACCTTGCCTATCATCGCGTCGAGTCGGGGGCTAAGTCCTCGAGTAGCCGGTACAGCTGCACCAGCACCTGCCGGGCCGCTTCGCTCACGTTGTGCCCGGCGTGGAGCTGCTTGGTGAGCTGGTTCAGGTTGCCAGCCATGCCGATGAGCTGCCGGAGTTGCCCCACCTCCTCCACCGTGCGCGGCCGGGGCGGGCGGGCCGCGTCGGGGGTGCCGGCCCACACGGCCCGCAACACCTCGCCCATCGACTTGCGGTAATCCTTCGCCTCAGCGGCCAGCTCGCGGTGCTCCGCCTCGGTCAGCCGCACCGATACGGTATGCACCTGGTGGGGGGTGGTCTTCGGCTGTCGGCCTCGGCGGCGGGGGGGCTGGTCGGGTGGCATCAGGCGGTCCCCAAAGGGGCAAGTTTAGTGAGCCCAGCGGGCGAACGTGTTTTGAGCGAAGCGAAAAACATAACTTGCTTAACGACCGAACTACTCCTACACGCGCCTCTAAGGTACGAATCCCACCTACCCGCGCAACACTCCGGCTCTCCTTTTTCCCTAGCCCCCTACCGCTGCCTTCTTCGGCAATCCCTGGCCCCTCCGCTACCTCCTGGCGCCTGTTTGCTCCTGGCTCTTCGGCCCTTTTTTTCCCTTAGCCAGCCGCTGTACCGCTGCCCATTTTCTGACCACTCGGCTACCGGACTACTCCGCCACCGTCTGCTGCTCGCCCCCCTTCCCCCACTGCCCATTGGTCGCCCTGGTTCACGAGCTGCTCCCGTTTCAGTCGCCTCAGCACTCCCCCGCACTCCCTGGCCCATAGCAGTACATAAGCACGACATTAGAGTATATAAACTGTTAATTACCAATAATATATAGTTTATAAAATGCGCGCAAGATACTGGCTTCTAGGACTTTGCTGTTTTTGTTTTTCTTGCGCCGTTGTACCCTCGAACAGTCCCTAAAAGCTTTTTTTTCTCGCGCGGGAACACCAATTGGTGTATTTGTAAATCTTTGTTCTATTTGAGGGCTCAACACTAGTCCTTATAACTATCTGTTATTTAAGTTTTTGAAGCGATTAAAAATTATTGAAAAAATAGGTTTAGTGGGTTTAGAAATAGGTTTAGTGGGTTTAGAAATAGGTTTAGTGGGTTTAGAAATAGGTTTAGTGGGTCTAACCAATAGGTTTAGTGGGTTTAGAAATAGGTTTAGAAAGTAGGTTATTTTTTTAGCCTATTTTATGTTGTATAATTGCGTTCAAATCAGGTAACTAACTTTGAGATGAGCAAGGAATTAGAGGTACGCCAACACAACGCGCTCACCAACGCCCGTTATGATTACACGGAACTGCAACAGGACCTTCTGTTTTTCATTATTTCCAAACTTAACCCGGACAATAGAGAGGGATATGCGCTTAGTATAATGGAGTTATCTAAGCTGACAGGCAAAAAGTATAATGCTGCTTATCTGCACAAAGCAACGGCCGATATGGGTTCTCGGGTACTGGAAGTGCTAACCGAAAAGAGCTATGAGCAAATCTGGATGTTTCAGCGCGTCAAATACCATCTCGGGCAAGGAATTATCGAATTTGACTTCACCAAGCACATTTTACCCTACCTGTTCGACCTCAAAAACAACTTCACCTCGTTCGAGCTGGCTGCTGCACTCCGCCTCACTAGCAAGTACGCCAAGCGCATCTACCCCCTTTGCAGCCAATGGAAGGACTTAGGCGAAACCAAAAAATATGACCTCCAAGACCTAAAAAAGATGCTCGGTCTGCTTGATGATAAAGGCAACGAGAAGATGAAGCAGCTTATTGACCTGCGTACCAATGTGCTTGACGTGGCTATGAAGCAAATCAATGAGCACACCGAACTGCACGTCAGTTACAAATTGGAGAAAGTAGGTCGGAGCTTCAAAAACATCGTTTTCACCGTCAAATCGCAAGCCCTGACTGAACCTATACCGTTCGACCTAGTGGCCACTGCTCAGGCCGTGCCGGGCGTGCAGCAAAGCCATTACGATAATGCTGCCCGCATCCTCGACGAGCTGCGCATCACCGACGCCAAGCACCGGCAAACCATCCTGGCCAGCGCGGACCACGTCGCGGAAGTGAACCGCTACAACCACGACCTGAAAACGGGCAAGGTCAAAGCGGCCCGCAATCCGGGGGGCCTGCTGCTCGTGCGCCTGGGCCTTGTCGCAGCCAAAGCAACGGCCGTGGCCAAGTAGGATTTTAGGGGCAGTGGGGAGGTGAATCTTTCCCCTCTGGTTCCTTGGAAAAGCCACTTAACATAAGATTCTTTCCCGGACAACTCTGGGAATAAGTGCCGGTTTTGGCCTCCCGCCGGGGCGCGGCCGGCGTGGTACTTTTCCGGTCGAAGACCTTCTTTGTCGAGCTTTACTTACATTGCTGGTGCAAGAACTTCCGCAGTATACCGGGATATGGTATGGCAGATGTCGAATAGAGGAGCTTATCGCTCGTTTTTGCAACAATTATTTTCCTAACCTTTTCTCTACCAACATGAAAACACTATTACGCTGGCCCTGCGTACTGGCCTTTCTTCTACGCGTCAGCACTCCAAGTGCCCATGCGCAGGAAATAGTCAACCCGAATTGTGACATGAACCAGGAAACGCCCTTGGGCACTATGGTCAGTCAGTCATCCATTGTCGTTGAGGGAAAACCAGGGGCCCGAAGATGTTTCTGGAACACGGCCCACAACCGCATCTATACGGCCACTACCGTGACCGTGTACAAGCTGTTCAAGGGCCAAATCCAAGGCAATCAGGTAGAATTTATTACAGAGGGGGGCCAAGTTGGCGACCAAATGAGCATCATACAAGATGGCTCTGAGCCCTCCCTGGGAGCAGCGGGATTGTTTTTTGGGGTTCCTACGAAACGGGGTGCGACTGGCTCGGCACTGCCGGCTGCGCAGGTCCTGGATGTGTTCAATGTTTACGAAGGCTACTTCACGTATCGTGGGGACGGGTCCAAAGACCAGGGAGCTGCTTTCTCATCTTGTCGGCGGTACCGCGACATTCCAACCACGCTGTACGCCCCTATCCAGCAGGCCACTGGGCAACCCTACCAAATACTGGCACCTTTCGACATCAACACCTATGACCGATACGCCGAGCTACGTCACTCCCCAATAGATACCCCATTAGAACGGGCAAACACTACACAAAAAAAAAGCCCAAGCCCAAGTACAAGCACAAATCAAAGCGCTGAAAACGCCTTTGTCAACCCTACTGCTGCGCCTACTATCACCGGGTTCAATACCACTTCCATTAAAGCGGGAACATTTGACCAACTCATAATCACGGGGAGTGGATTCGTTGATGGCACCGGAAATAAACCGCTAGTGCTGTTCCGCAACGTGGATATTTTGCAGAATACAAGTGCAGACCCTCGGGTGCCATGTCCAGCTGAAAATATTCAAGTCACCAACACGCAAATAACGTTGGTGATGCCGTCTAATGTGAATCGCACCGTAAACAGCACGCCCTATAGAGGCGTTGCGGGCTCGGGTACTGTCCGGATTGAGAACGCTAATGGAAGCGTGACTTCGACCACGGCGCTCAACGTCTTTCGTGCCGAGACAACCTTTGATTTTCCATCGTTAACAGGAACTAACCAATTTTACCGGCAACTGCGTCTAACAGGTCCTTCAGGCCCTATAGGACGCAAAGGCTATGAATTTTACTACGAACCAAGCATGCACGCCATGCCGCAAGCGGTTAAGAATGCTGAGCAGGCACTCCGACAGTGGCGGCAGCGCACGACCGTCAATCTCGGCGACGATAACTCGTTTCCTGTTTCCTTTATAGCGAACGATGCTATCTGCAACATGGGCTTTCAGCCACAGCCGGGCCCGCGGCAATTCGCAATGCAGACGGCACTAAGCGTTGGCCTCTGTACCGACAATACTCGCGGTGGACAGTTCTTGTACATCGCGGCAATGGATATTAACATAAACCCCAACATCGCCTGGCATTACGATACGCTAACTGCTGTGCCGGCTACGGGGGTAGATTTTCATTCCGCTCTGATGCACGAGCTAGGGCACGCCGTAGCACTGGACCACATCGATGACCAATCAAAAGTTATGCACGCGGCAACGGCTAGCCCTGGCACCTTCCGCCGCAAGCTTCGGATAGAGCCCGAATTGAATGGCGCAGCTAACGTCTTGTCCCGTAGCGGCACTCAGCTAACGTGTACACAAGGTATGTACACCCCTATGACAGCCATTACCTCGCCCTCCGTTCAGACCGGAGCCAACTTGCTGCTCACGCCGTATACAACCACATACTGCACCGTTCCCGATGCCAACGGAAATGCTGTTTTTACCGCTTCTGGGGCCACCAGTTACCTCTGGGGGCCCACTGCCCGCTTCTACAGCCCTTCCCGAACCGCTGCACAGGTCACCACCGCGCTGGACCGAACCTATCCCATCTACTGTTACGGCATGAAAGACGGCCTTGGAGACGTGGGCATCGTCTTTTTTGATGAAGAACTGTACCCCTGTGCTTACCCCGAATTCCGCACGAGTGTCTACCCCAATCCCTCGACGGGCGACGTCACGGTGGAGTATCGTCCCAACTCGGGGGTACACGATTTGGAACTGACGCTGCACAACGCCCAGGGCACCACCCTGCAAACGTTCCGCTTCCCTGGCAACAGCCAGCGCCGGCAATTCCCCATCAGAGGGCTGGCACAAGGATTCTATTTTCTGCGCACTGTCGTAGACAACAGAACTCAGTCGACCATTCGCCTACAAATTCAGTAGCTTAGCTGGGAGCAGCTTCTAAAAGGCTCTAAGAAAATGCCTTGTCAAGCACTTGACAAGGCATTTTCTTCTCAGGCAGACATAGGCTCTTTCTAAAGGGGCTAATCGGCCGCTGGAGCGGGGGTAGCTACAGGCACGTACTTCGGAAAGTAGGGCGCACTCTTGGGGAATTTCTTCCGGTAGGCTTGCACCTGGTCGTAGTAGAACGTCCCTTCTTTTCGCAGCCGCTCGTTGCGTTGCTTTAACTGCATCGTTTCGGCCTGGGCTTGCTCTAAATCCGCTTTTGGCACCCGCGAGAAATGCCCGGTAACGAGCATGGTGAGCAGCACCAACACAACGGGGCCGAACGTAAAGCCGAACGTCGAACGCCAGTTTTCAAACACATTCAAGGGCACTTGCCGGGGGATGCCCTGCGCCGTGGCCTGCAAGCTGACTTCGGCCGCTTTCAGGGCCGCTACCCGCTCGTCCAGCGCGGTGGTCAGGGCCTTTTGCCGGTCGTCCAGGTAGTTAATCAGCTTGTAGCCCGTATCCTGAAACACCTTCGCCTGCTGCTCCACCTTTCCCACGAGCTGCGCGGCTACGGCCTCGCTGTTCACGTTCAGCGTCAGGGGCCGGTCGCGCTCGGCCAACTTCACCAGGGCCTGCACCTGGTCCTCGGTCGCCGGCAAGGGGCGTTTGTTGTAGGCGCGTAGCTCCTGGGCAATGCGCTCAATCTCGGCCATCAGCGTGGCCACCCCGTTGCCGGGCGTCGTGGGGGGAGTGGGATTCATGGGATAAGGGGTCGCACAATAGTAGGAACGGAAAACAACGGTAAGCCCACTTGGCTATCAAAAACGAGTTGATGTGTCTCACCAAGTCAGTAATTCAAGCAGAAATGAGCCGTTGATACGCGAGATGGGCCAAAGCTACACGTCAGCTTTACCAGAACCGACTTTGCTCAAAAACTGCCCTAATAGCGTTTAAACGTACGTTTTCTGAGATGGTCAGCTAGCTCAGGATTCCTTAGCGTTGTTTTCCGTTCCTACTATTGTGCGACCCCGATAAGGGGGGGTTAATCGCCCATTTCATAGCCGCCGCTGCGCTTGATGGCGGGCGGTTGGGGTTTGGGTGTCTGCTGGGGGGCCGTGCGCTCCTGGGCCTGTTTCTCGGCTTTCTCGGCCTGCTGCTTCTGCGCGGCGTACTCCCGGCCGAACGCTTCCAAGTCCAGTTCTAGCCGGCGCTGGCCGTACTGCTGGCCGGCCGTGCTCAGTTCCGCCCGCTGCTGCTGCACCTGTTCCTGCTGCGCCTCGATGGTCTTCGCCAAATTGTTGCCGCTGTACGCCCGGCCCAACTCGCTGCCTTTCAGGTGCTGGCCCTCGTACTCGAACACCACGGCCTGCAATTTTTCCCTTTGGTACGTGGCCTGCACCCCGATGCCGTCCCGCTGCATCGCGGCCGTCAGTTCCTCGGCGCTCGTGGCGTGGGGCAGGTGCCGGCTCAGCGCGTCCTGCACGTACAATTTGGCCGCTGCCCGCTCCGGCAACTGCTCCCGCACGGCGCGGCGGTTGTCCTGGCTCACTTCCTGGGCACTGACCAGGCCGTACTGCTTTTCCAACTGCCGGCACGCCTCCAGGCTGTGGCGGTAGTTGTGCTGGTCGCTCACCGTGGCCCCCGCGTTGTCTACCCGGTTGACAATCAAATGGGCGTGGGGGTGGTCCTGGTCGCGGTGCCGCACCAAGGCCCACTGCGTCCCCTCCGGGTCCACTTTCATCGCCTTCAGGTAGGCGCGGGCTATTTCCTCCATCCGCTCGTTGGGCAGTTGCGCCTTCTCTTCGGCGGGCCAGGCCAGCGCGACGTGCATCACGGCCTTACCCAAGTTGGGGTTTAGCTCCCGCTGCGCGTTGAAGTCCGCCGCCATGTGCTCGGCCGAGGTGCCGCGCACCCCTTCGGTGGCCAGCACCTCGGCCCCCTTCTCTTCCCCGAACACATAGCGGCAAATGCCGCCGAAGCTCTTGCCGATTTTCACCTTGCCTATCATCGCGTCGAGTCGGGGGCTAAGTCCTCGAGTAGCCGGTACAGCTGCACCAGCACCTGCCGGGCCGCTTCGCTCACGTTGTGCCCGGCGTGGAGCTGCTTGGTGAGCTGGTTCAGGTTGCCAGCCATGCCGATGAGCTGCCGGAGTTGCCCCACCTCCTCCACCGTGCGCGGCCGGGGCGGGCGGGCCGCGTCGGGGGTGCCGGCCCACACGGCCCGCAACACCTCGCCCATCGACTTGCGGTAATCCTTCGCCTCAGCGGCCAGCTCGCGGTGCTCCGCCTCGGTCAGCCGCACCGATACGGTATGCACCTGGTGGGGGGTGGTCTTCGGCTGTCGGCCTCGGCGGCGGGGGGGCTGGTCGGGTGGCATCAGGCGGTCCCCAAAGGGGCAAGTTTAGTGAGCCCAGCGGGCGAACGTGTTTTGAGCGAAGCGAAAAACATAACTTGCTTAACGACCGAACTACTCCTACACGCGCCTCTAAGGTACGAATCCCACCTACCCGCGCAACACTCCGGCTCTCCTTTTTCCCTAGCCCCCTACCGCTGCCTTCTTCGGCAATCCCTGGCCCCTCCGCTACCTCCTGGCGCCTGTTTGCTCCTGGCTCTTCGGCCCTTTTTTTCCCTTAGCCAGCCGCTGTACCGCTGCCCATTTTCTGACCACTCGGCTACCGGACTACTCCGCCACCGTCTGCTGCTCGCCCCCCTTCCCCCACTGCCCATTGGTCGCCCTGGTTCACGAGCTGCTCCCGTTTCAGTCGCCTCAGCACTCCCCCGCACTCCCTGGCCCATAGCAGTACATAAGCACGACATTAGAGTATATAAACTGTTAATTACCAATAATATATAGTTTATAAAATGCGCGCAAGATACTGGCTTCTAGGACTTTGCTGTTTTTGTTTTTCTTGCGCCGTTGTACCCTCGAACAGTCCCTAAAAGCTTTTTTTTCTCGCGCGGGAACACCAATTGGTGTATTTGTAAATCTTTGTTCTATTTGAGGGCTCAACACTAGTCCTTATAACTATCTGTTATTTAAGTTTTTGAAGCGATTAAAAATTATTGAAAAAATAGGTTTAGTGGGTTTAGAAATAGGTTTAGTGGGTTTAGAAATAGGTTTAGTGGGTTTAGAAATAGGTTTAGTGGGTCTAACCAATAGGTTTAGTGGGTTTAGAAATAG